>Ga0208524_1000025_pt1 | contig 73342 bp, 64 predicted proteins | sample ETNtaG_28_FD_185779 | JGI IMG/M metagenome (GOLD analysis project Ga0208524, IMG submission 185779) | Marine microbial and viral communities from oxygen minimum zone, Eastern Pacific Ocean - ETNP201406SV61 (SPAdes) (version 2) | ecosystem: Environmental > Aquatic > Marine > Oceanic ... | reverse complement strand
CACAGAAATCACGCTCGAACAGGAGGATATTGATTACCTCGAAGAACTCTATCAGCCACTAGACAACTTGCTGTCACTTGGCTATTCATGAGATTAGCCTGCTGACGGACGGAATAGTAACAAGGCAACATCACGGTCTGGTATGATCCCAGGTCATTTTTTATCGCAGGGAACAGGAGAGAGGGCATGTCAGACGCACTGCAGAATGCTCATGAAATTATGAGTGCCAGGATTGGAGAGCAGACTTCACAGAGCGAGTGGTTTGAGATCACGCAAGACAGAATCAACGATTTTGCTGATGTCACAATGGATCATCAATGGATTCATATTGATGTCGAGCGTGCGAATGAAGGCCCATTTGGTGCACCCATTGCCCACGGGCAATTAACGCTGTCAATCATGGGACACTTACCTCGCGCAGCCGAAGCAGCTACTCAAGGTCCGGCTCTTGAAGGTCAAAAGCTGACAATCAACTACGGATTCGACAAGGTTCGCTTTCCGGGACCTGTCCCGGCAGGCTCCAGGATTCGAACCACCAGTACCTTGAAGCGAGTCGAGATAAAAGGTGGCATGCTGGAGACAATGAACGAGATAGTCTGTGAAATAGAAGGTCAGGAAAAACCCGTTTGTGTCGCTGAAAGCCTGGGAAGGTTGGTTTTTTAACACAAACGTGTCGATATTTCGAAGCACCACAAGGTTACAGCGCAACCAGCGGTGACTCGTTGGCGCGGTCGTGCCGTTCCTGTTCTTTGTAGAGTTTTTTCTTTCGCAAGAGTTGGATATTGTGGGCTTTTGGAAGGGGATATTCGCTAATGGTGCCGCCGGTGGATTTGCTGCAGATCTCCTTATCAGTTCTGCGATATTCTGGATCTATCTGGGCGTTAATCGAGAGCCAGGCATGTGGCGTTACGTGGCTTTAAAGCTGACGCTGGGACTTTCTTGCGCGCTACCCTACTATCTCTATGTAAAAGCAAGTGAGCAGGAAACGATTTCAGTAATCACTTGAGGTTATTAGGCATCTTCGATGACGACGGCTGTTCCGGTCACGCTAACCATCATCATACCGTTGCTCTGACCGAAGCTTTCGTAGTCTATATCGACTCCCACTACCGCATTAGCACCCAACTCTTCTGCCCAGTCCTCAAGATCTTCCAGTGCAATCTCACGTGCTTTCCCCAGCTCTCTTTCATACGCAGCAGAGCGACCTCCGACGATATCTCGAACAGCAGCGAACATGTCACGAAATATGTTGGCACCAAGTATCGCTTCTCCGGTAATGACACCGAGGTATTTCACAATTCGTTTACCGTCGATCGAAGGGGTTGTAGTAACGATCATCATTTCTCCTCTTGCGCAGGCTCAGCACAAAGCCAAAGTTGTTCTACCTGATTATCAGAATTTCACCCGATGTATGAACTGGATGTTTTAACCATTTCTCGACAACTTCTATGTCGTCATACTTTTTCTTGCAGCGTTCAACCAAATCTGTAAATGGTTGGCGGCACGGATCTGCGATGACAACTTGTTTCACTCCAGCTTTTTTTGCACGACTGATGAGATTGTAAAGGACGCTGGTCATTTCATTCCAAAAACATATATCAGCGCCAAGAATAACATCGTAGTTCTTCAGGTTCGCAACAGTGAGTTGCTGGAAAGACATTTTTCTGCCTTTGATTTTCACTTTGTTAATTTTTGCATGCAAGTCAAGAAATGGCAGAACATGTTCGTCGGCGTCTATGCCAACCACCCTCGCGTCATATCTTTTGGCACAAAAAACGCCCAGCAGGCCCCATCCGCATCCGACCTCTAATACTCTTGCTCGCCTCTTCAATGGATTCTTCTTCAGGTAGTCCATGACCAGGAAACTTGAATTCCAGAATTTGTTTCCGTGAATTTCTGCGGCATGCCCGTCTCGTTTAATGCGACGAATATCTTTGTGATGCGAGTTGAGTATCTTGATACCAAAGGCAGTGCGTTGGCTGACTCTCGATGTCATTCTTACATCCGCAGGATTGAAAAGGGGTGGTATTCTAACAGGCTTGGCCGGTGAGAAACCAAGGTGGATAACCAGACCTGGTTTTGACTTGAAAGGCAGTCCATAGCGGCACTCAGGCAGAGGTCTTCTTGGTCAGGTAGAGCAGCAGTGAGTCATCTAACATAACCTCAACGTATTTGCGCATTGGCTCATCGTCATAGTGTACTCTCTTGCCATCAGGGATATAGCCACGAGCAACATACATTCTCTGTGCCGCGTTCTCTGTGCCGCGTTCTCTGTGCCGCGTTCTCTGTGTCGCGTTCTCTGTGTCGCGTTGTACCCAGCATGCAGACCAACACCGATACCGACTTCTGTGGATGTCTGATTATCGGTACCGGTATATCGTCATGATTGCGGCCAGTGAAATACGGCGATACACTGCTCTCAAGCTCACAGAACGGAAACACAAGATGCTAAAGCAAGCTCGAGATCTGTTGGAGGAGGGAGAAGAGCTCCATCAGTTACTGAAGACGATGAGTGATACCGATTATGAAAAATCAACTCCCTTCAAGAGCTGGACCATCAATAATGTGGTGGGTCATCTGCATGTATCCGACAAGATGGCGGTGCTTTCCCTGAAAGATCCCGATGAGTTCAAGCGGGTGATCACAAGCGGTGAAGCAGGTCAGGCAATGACTCCCAGGGGTGCAGGCGACAGCCTGCGACAACAATGGTGGGAGTATTTTTCAGAAATGTGTCAGTTGCTGGGAGATTCAGATCCCAAGCGCAGAGTTCCCTGGTTTGGTCCGGATATGGGCGTCATGATGTTCACGACCGCAAGGCAAATGGAAACCTGGTCGCATGGACAGGATATCTATGACTTAATGGGGCAGGCGCGTGTCAACTCCGATCGCCTGGAGAACGTGGCTGTTATTGGTGTTAAGACCTACGGCTGGACTTTTGCCAACCGTAAAGTTGACGTGCCCGGGCCTGCACCCTATGTTAAGTTGACTGCACCCTCGGGTGCTGTCTGGGAGTTTAATGAACCCAATTCAGATAACTATATTGAGGGTGATGCGGCCGAATTCTGTCATGTGGTTACCCAGGGCAGGAATATTGTAGATGTAAATCTCACGGTTGTTGGTAAACCTGCGACCGAATGGATGGCGGTGGCGCAGTGTTTTGCAGGACCACCTGAAAATCCACCAGCCCCTGGAACCCGGTTAATAAATTACTGATGACAAGACGAATAATTGACCTGTCGATATTTCTTGAAAACGATGTGATGTCTGATCCTCCGGGTGCACAACCCGAGATCCGTTACGTCGACCATGAGCAATCGGTGAAGGGAATGTTGTCATTCTTCCCTGGCCTTACAAAAGAAGAGTTGCCTGATGGTGAAGGCTGGGCGGTTGAGAATATCCGCCTGAGCACCCATAACGGCACTCATCTCGATGCACCCTATCATTTTCACTCCACCATGAATGATGGCGAAAGATCAATCACGATCGATGAAGTACCTCTAGACTGGTGTTTCCAACAGGGTGTGAAGCTGGATTTTCGGCAAATGGCAGATGGCTATGTCGTCACGGCTAACGATGTTGAACAGGAGTTATCGAGAATAAATTACACACTTCAGCCTTTGGATATTGTTGTTGTGAATACAGCGGCAGCTGAGAGATACGGTCACGATGACTATGTCTCTTCTGGATGCGGCATGGGGCGGGATGCGACTCTCTATCTGCTCGAACAAGGCGTCAGGGTAACGGGAACGGACGGCTGGGGCTGGGATGCGCCGTTTGTGCACACCAGGGAGAAATACATCGATACAGGCGATGCCAGTCTCATCTGGGAAGGGCACAAGACTGGTCGTAAGATCGGCTACTGTCATCTTGAAAAGCTGCATAATCTTGAGCTGTTACCTGATCATGGATTCATGATCTCCTGTTTCCCTTTTAAAATTCGTGCTGCTTCGGCAGGCTGGACTCGCGCTGTGGCAATTATCGATGAGTGAAGTGAAATGAAACCACGGTGTCTGATCTTTCTTGCGATGCTGGTCGCGCCTGAAATACTCGCGAGTGCAGAGCTATCAATATCACCAGCTCAAAAGAGAGATGTTGCTTGATACCTACATCGGTTGAAAATTAAAATTCAGTCGTACCGTACTGCAGGGAACGACATGTGAAAAAGCCAAGCGTGAAGGTGCCCTCTTATCTACAAACCCGGAAATTGTGGAATTTGGTGACGAGAGAGAAGTTTCAACAGAAGGTGTTCTCTCACCGCCCTATGTCCCTGATGTGACAGGTGCTCTTGCAATTGATCGGTGAAGAAATTATCGAGCACTCAGCAGATGGATAAGCGATTGAACTGAGTCTTGGCAATACCTCCGATCTCGATGCGACTTGAAAGCAGAAGTCCTTTCGACGACTGGTTGATCGGGCCAATGAAGCGAGTTATGAGATACAGATTACTAACAATAAAGATGAAACTGTTGAGATGACGGTTATGAGCAACTGCAGGGCGAGTGGCAGATAACCAGGCCAAGTGAAGTGTGCAAGAGGATCAATAGCCGCATTCAGGAGTGCGTTGTTGTTGTACCAGAGAAATCCACCAGGAAGTTGAGTTGTACCGTTCAGACACAGTGCTGGAAACCTAGGCTCTACGCTCGCGATCTTGTCAGGCATAGGACTATTTGGAGCAAGTTGTGCCTTAAGTAAGTGCCATTTGAGTTGGTTCCGATACTTCTCGATTAGTACTGTTTGGCAGGCAACAAGTCAGAGCAAACGATAGTCGTTAAGAGCAACGAAGGTTCCGCCGTTACGGGCGCAAAGCTCCCTCATCAGAATGGCGAATTTGATACCGGTTACCTGAAATTGCTGAGGTTGTGCAAACTGAACAGGAAATCCAATGGCATGGATACGCACCAGTCTTTCACCGTCAGCTCCGGCATGATTGATGCGATCAACCTTATCGATGACTGTTTGAATTGATCTGCCGGTAAACTCATCTCCCAGCACATAAAGGCTGATTTTCCTGCCTGGTTTATAGAATGCTGAAATTGCCCGTGTGATGCCCTCGACCGGGCTTGAATTACTGAAGGTATCCCAGGTCTCAAGGCGCTCAACTATCAATTGTCTCAGCTTGATGTTGTCGTTCATGAAGTCCCGACGTTCTGAAAACATGAAATTGCCCATATCGTTCATTACCTGAATGCCTTTGAGCCTTGGATAGACTGAGAGAGTCTCCTCGATTTTCTGTTGCAGCAGCGGCCAGGCAAATTGTCGCATACTGCCTGATGTATCAATGATGAAGACGACATATTCACTGTCAACCGGAACGCCGCCAATGGTGTCATCGTCGATGCTTTTTTTGTAATCCGCCAGAAGTCGTTGCATTTCTTCGGTCAGTGACTGTTTTGCCTTGGCCAGTTTCTCTTCAATGGTGGTGTTGACCTTTGTTCTGTCGGTTACTGTCGTTAGCTTGTTCTTGAGGGCATCAAGGTTCTGCTGTAAACGGATCAGGCGTTCGATCTCGTCTTTCTTCTTGTCTTGCTTGCGAATCATTTCCCGATCGATGTCCCGTGTTTCTCCCCGGAGCTTAAAAACATCTTCCTGAAGAGCGGCCAGATAACCTTCCAGATTCTCGATGGTATCCTCCAGCACGACCGGCTCAAATACTTTTGTCAGTACCAGCATAAGAATGATCGCGCCAAAACCACAGCTGATGACGTCAAGAAAAGACAGGCTTACACCTTCAATTTCCCGACGTTTAGGCTTCATTATGGCCAGTCCTTTGACGGGCTCAAGAAAGAGCCGCCAGTTATTTGAGCCAGGCGCCAGAAACTCGGTGCGGCGATCGGATCACCTTCCATAGGGAACAGAATCACATTCACAGGCGTATCAAGGGGCAATTCATCCATAGCGCTGCCGAATAGGCCGACACGTTCACTACCTGAAATGCTGGTCTGGTTGCCTGGTGTAAAACCCATCGTTGGCAGACTGTCGACGATAAGAAATATGCTGTCTGGTACGGGTTTCATTTGTCTCGCAAGAGCAAAAGGATGATGAAGTGAGGTGCCACCTTTCGGGATAATCTCCTGCAGATTGCTCAGTGCCTGGTCAATATCTTCACGATCAGCGGCTCGAATCCAACTTGTTTCTGTTCCGGGAATGAGTGGTTTAGCTTCGGTATTAAAAGTGAAGAGTTGCATGTTGGCTTCGACAGGTAGATTTGCAACGATCCAATCGATTGTTCTAATTGCCCGTTGCCACTTCTTCGAGGCTCGGATGTCATCATCCTCCATATTTCGACGGCGGATGATATTGACGATGGTATCGTCCAACATACTGGCCGAGGTATCCAACAGGATAAGTATGTGCTCGCCGCCGAGATGCAGACCCGTTAGATACTGTCGGTCACCGAGACCAATGAAGGATCTGCTGTCTACACCACTTTGTTCGGCTGCTGCAACTGACCCTTTGAGTGAAGCGGCTTCTTCGTTGAGTTGTTTCAATTCAGTTTTGAGGGCATCAATAGCAGCCGCATGGCTGGATCCAGAGTCTTGAAACTCTTTAATTAAAGCCTGTAACACTTTGATTTCATTCAGTATTAGGAGAATAAGATCTTCGGTTGTTACTATCTCGTCATCGGTTTCTTTGAGAGTTGTCTTAAGTTCAACGAGGTTTTCGGTTTCTTCAAGAACCTCGACTTCGAGTTCCTTTATTTCGGCAAGCAACTCTAGGTTAATTTCCTGTGATACGGTTTCCGTACTGTGCTGAATAACGATAAAAATGAGGATGACAGCGCCAAATCCGCAGGCCATGACATCCAGAAAAGAAAGACTGAAAATGCTGAACTCGCGTCGCTTTGCCATACTAATTGACGGTTATCAAAACGGCTGTTTGGCCATCAAGCATGATCTGGTCGCCTGCATTGAGCACACACCGCGAAGCTGGTGCCTGACCATTGAGTAGTACATCTGATTCATGGGCTTCCAGGAACACATCTTTTCCCCTCTGATACACGGTGAAGCTGGCATCATCAGCACTTTCGACCAGACCTTCTGGCGACAGAGATTCAACTCTTAAAGTGTTGCTGATGCTATAGGCTCGATGAGCTGTCAGCAGGTGAGTGGGTGGCTGCTGTAACACTCTGGTGCTCGTCTTTTTGGCAGAAACCGGTAGTGTGGTGATGTGAGATACGTCATCACCTGAAGACGCGAGTTTATCCCAGTGAATCTGCGCCGCTTCTATTGCGGCGGTGCCACTAAGATAATCAACTTCAAGATCCGGGATAAGCTGAAGTGAGTCTTTCAGCCCTGGAATCCCCTGGAATCGGTGAGAAACAAACAGTGTTGCAGCTTCATTCGGAGGGATCAGATTCCGAATAGCCTTGACGATTTCCGGATAAACAGTTGAACAGGCACCTATCAGCTGTTCGCTTGAAACCTGGGTTGTATGAGTCACGCCATCGAGATTTAACTCAAACTGATTGGTTCGGCTGCTTTCAGTGATCCATGAAGGCAGTAGGTCAAATAACTGCTGTTCACTGTCTGCCTGATGCATTGGATCGTATCGGGTGGATTGAATGAACTGTGAGGCAATGATATTCGCCCAGCGATCCCAGAGAGTAAACAAGCCGGTGTCACTAATTGTCATCGTCTCCATCGCGCGCAGCACACTATCGGATCGGAGCAGCGTCACTGTAATGCGGTGTAACGAGATGTCCAGGAAGAATATGGTCTGCAGACTGGGTTGTTGGGCTACGGATATCAGACCCAGATCTACCAATCCCTTGACTGGAATGTTGGTTTCCTTTGCCATACCAAGCAACAAACCAAGCTGTTGTCTGTCATAAAATCCAGGTACTGCCAGTACGACCTGCTCAATGCCCTGATCCATGTTGGCCCAGATCTGCTCAAGATGATTGAATGCGAGATCGGCGTGGTGTCTCACGAGGTTTGTGCTGTTGGCAATGGGTTCATTGTTGAGTTGATTCCAAAATCTGTTGTTGGTCCAGCGAGGCAGTAAACGTGCGTTCTTTAGACCCTGCTCACCGACCATCAACTGGTCGCCATCCAGAACGGCGTAACCCGGGCTTGTGTAGATCAGCTTTCCGTCTACAGCCTGATTAATACCAGCGTCGTTAAGTTCGATGAATCCTGTTGCCAAAGGTTTACCTCAGTTAGGTTTGTAGATGTCGGATTAAGCGGTTATCACAGTAGTCTTCACAGTCGAGTACCAACCGTTCCTGGTTGAGTTGCAGTTGATGCATCAGAAACATGACAATAATGCTGATCAGGAGTGCAACAAAAGTTGAATTAAATGCTACCCCCAGGGATTGCGTCACACCGGCAATGTCACCCTGCGCGGCCTTATGAGCCTGTCCTAGCGCCTGGCCAATGCCGCGTACAGTCCCTAAGAATCCAATTGAAGGAATTGCCCAGGCAATATATCGGATCATTGATAGCTCGGAATCCAGTCTTTCAGATTCAGACTCACAAATTGCACGAATAGAATTAGAGACATCTTGTATATTTCGCGTCGAGCGAAATCGATGCAGCGCAGTGAGCAGTGCTCTTGGCAGCAGAAAGCTCTGCTGAACTTGTGTCAGTGCCTGCACGGGGCGCGAATACTCCCGGGCATCTTCAGGAAGAATGCTGGTGCCCTGGCTGAGGGGAATCAGATCGAGTTGCATGACACTTCGTTCTCTGGTTGCCAGCAGTGCTTTATAGCCCATTAACGACATTGCCCACAGCATCAGAATGAAACAGGATTCCTGTTCAAAGTCTCTGATCACGACATAGGGAGAGCGTTCGGGAACGTAGTCTGGATTGGCATTAATCTGAATAGCCTGTTCTTCTAGGATCGCGGTCGCATTTGGACGGACGATGGAAACGTAAATACCATGGATAATGATAATGCCAATAATCAGTGAGAACAGTTGGAAGATAAATTCCACCGGTAATTGTCTTTTCATTCTTCCCCCTTAGATATCAATTGGAAACGGAACAGCATTGTCTGCACTGATCCTTTCACTCGGTATAAATTGTTTAAAAGCATCGCTCAGCTTTCTTTCGCGCAGTGCTTCGGCTCTGGGCGTCGCGTTAGCTGCGACCGGTTGATCTTGTATCGGCGTGGCTTCTTCAACCTTCTCTTCCTGGACCTTCTGTTCCTGGACAGCGTCTTCACTTTTTGTATTCGATGCGTCTTGTGCTGCCAGGTTGAGCGGCATTAACAGGAGCATGAAAAAAGTCAGATGTTTCATTTGTGTTATTCCAGAAACCTGGCGACTCGAAAACCGACATCTGGTCGCGAATCGTCGCCATAATCGCGATAGGTCCAGCGAAGTTCACTGAAGCGACCATGCTGGTAACTTGATCCTCTGATCACGTGGTAGTCTCCAAGTTCCGGGCCTGTTGGATCGATCAGTGTTTCCTTTGGTGTTTCCACAGAATAATAGTCGTGAATCCACTCGGCAACATTACCTGCCAGATCGTGGATGCCGAGTTCGTTTGCCGGATAGTTACCTGCCGGGGCTGGTCCACGAAATGAATCATCATACCCAGAGAGATAGTATGGAACCATGTTTGCTGCAGATTCGTCCGCGTAATTTGCCAGAACCTTGACGGGTGGCATGTTCTCTCCCCAGGGGAACCTGGTGGGCTCCGGCCCATTCGCATATCGAGCTGCTCGAACCCATTCTGCTTCGGTCGGCAGGCGGTAGCCAGTATTCATTGGTGTTACTGGTTTCCAGCGACTTTCGAGCTGTTCGTAGGCGGCTGGTAATCCGTCCAGATCACTGAGCCAGTTACAGAACTCGACCGCCCGACGCCATGACAGATTCACGACGGGACGATCGGCGTCTGAAAGCAGGGCACGTCCCAACATGCCTGAATCGTGGGTAGAATCAAACCGCTTGAATTGTTCATTGGTCACTTCTGTGGTAGACAAGTAGAAAGCCCTTGTCAGGGTGACCCGTTTCTGGATTTCATTGGAGCGTCTGCCTGGTTCTCTGCGCCCGGCGCCCATCTCAAACTGGTCAGGAATGATGAGTTTTAGCGTTTGATTGACAGCGTTGGTGATGGTCGTGGCTATGGCGGCGATTCTGGCTTCGTCTTCAGTTTGCAGACGTATAAGCAACTGCTGTGAAGAGTCCGGCTGAGGCGATATGATCGTGATGTAGTCTGAATAACCTTCTTTCATAATCTTGATTTCGTGCTGCTTGACTGTCAGAGACAGTCGCTGCGTGGCGTCTCCGTATGACATGTCGTCAACAAAGAGTTCGGCGCCAGCGGGTTCTACCATGAGTTGAACCACGCCAAGCACGGGAGAGAGTTTGTTGCTGAGGCTGAGATCTTCATCCGGATCAACAGTAATATTGCGTGTTACGGGTCTGTAGCCCGCTTTTGAGAGTCTGATTTCGTAAGCGAGGCTTGGTGCAAGCGTCAGCCGTATCGGAGTTTGTCCTTTATATCGCCCGTTAATGTTGACATTCGCGCCAGCTGGGGTCGACGCGACAGAAACCTTGCCATCGGATTTTTCAAGAATAACTGTGTCCAGGGTTTGATCAATATCTGCTCTAACTGGCAACTCTGTCTGCCAGGTTTTGTATCCCTTTTTTCTGATCTGTATGCTGCGTTCACCCTGCAGAGCTTCAATGCTGTCGGGTGTAGTTGACGTCACAACTCCGTCAATCAGAATTTGTGCATCAGACGGTTGACTGCTGATCGTAATATTTGCCCAGGCCGGGGAGAGGGGGATCGAGAGGGTTTGGGTTTGGCGCATGCCATCGATAGATATCTCGGTATCATAATTAAGGTAACGAGCGGATCTGACGCTGATATCGTGCAGTCCGGGTTCTATTTGATCCAATATCAACGGACTGACGCCAACCTGTTTCTGATCCAGGAGTATCTCGGCTGATACCTCAGGCTGTGTTTCGAGTCTGAGGATGCCGGGAAGTTTTTTCAGTATAAATTCAAATTCCTGATCGGGATCATCATTAACAACAACTGAATCGCTTAGAAGGTAGTAACCCTCCTTGCCCGCAGTGAATGAATATTGACCAGGTAACATCAGGTACCGTTCACCAATTTGATAACTGAAACCGCTCGTAAATCGAAATGTATCAGGAGCTGGGTTGATTGCGACTCTCACTGCGCGCGCCGTCAGGGTGAAGATCGTTGCTGTCGTCAGAACAAGGAAAACGATGACTAAGATCGTCTGTAGGGGCCTTATCCTGAAGAAGCGGTCACGCTGATCATCCTGCGCAGGTTGAAAAGGCGTTGCCTCGATAATGGTATTTTCGTTCTCCATTAATCCTCTTAGATTTTCTCAGTACAGCTGATGAGAATCGGCCGGACCGGGCGCCCACCCCGCAGGATTACTTCTTCACGAACATCTCGATATCCGCGCCGCTTACCGACGATGGTGTAGGTGCCCGGGTAGAGTTCCAGTTTGGTTGACGCCAGCTTGCCAAAGTTCCTTACTCTGTTGACCGTCACTTCAGTCTTATTATCTGATCTCAGTTCAATTTCAATCGGAATTCGTGCCAGTGAGATGAAGTGTGACAATCTATTTATCTGGTCAAGCAGTTTCTTACCAGGATCTTTAATTCGTGCTGCCTTGAGCAGCACTGCTTTTGCTTCAGTAAGCGCACTGTCAGTGAGCATTAGTCCAGGCTGAGATACGAAGCGTCGCAGTTCCTTGTCCAGCGTGATGCGTGCCTGTGCATACGACAATCCCTGGGTAGCAAAGGTTGTGCCTGGTGAAAGATCGAGCACCGCTTCATATCCGATGACAGCCTCAGCCCAGTCTTCGTCAGCAACATACTGATGTAATTCTTGCTGATGGGATCCGATGGCGTCCTGGATTTCAGAAATTGTAATCTGCTCCAGACCATCCTTTGGTTCGTCTGAGTCAGGCAGAATTTGCCGGGCTTCGAGGAAGGCTTCCCGTGCGGTTGCGTACTCCTTTTTGTTTAGTGCAGAGAAAGCGATGGACATCTTGTCATTGAAGGCAGCGTTTGCAATCTTTTGCTTGATTCGTTGGCGTGCAATGTGGGCAGGAGCCCATTCCGGGTCTAGTGCATAAGCTTGCTCAAAGAAGCTGAGTGCACCTGAAAGGTCCTCGTTTCTCTCGATAATCTCGCCATTTTTTATCAAGGTTTGTACCTGTTTCAGATTTTCTGCCCTCTCGAGGCTGGCGAGGATCTCAGGGTCGCGCGGGGTAATGGCGTTGAGAATTGTGAAGGCCTTTTGGGCCAGTGCTGAATCGCCGTCTTCAAGCGCCTGCCTGCCAATGGCCTGGTTCTGCAAAGAGACCGATTCGGTGCTGTCTAACACCATCTCAAGTGTTGTGACGCCTTGTTGATATTTACCAAGCGCTAATTCAAAGGCCTTGTCGCGATACGCCGCATCACCTTCGAGACCATAATTGAGGGCAGCACTGTACTGCTCTTTTGCCCAGATCTGCCCGCCAATGTCTTCAACTTCAATCTGCAGCCTTAGAAGACGGGTGGCAATCTCACTTCCCTGTTCTTCCAGTTCCTTGAGTCTGGCGATCTCAAGTGGTGTGAGGATCTTTTCTTCAGGAGCATCAGTTTGCGGAGTGGGCGCGACTGTAGGTGTGCTGACTGAACCGGCATCTTCGGCGACGATGATTGGTTCTGCTTCAGGTAAGAATCGGAAGACAAAAAAGGCCAGGATGACAAGCAGAAATAATCCCGCCAGAGCGATTGGTGCTGATACAAGGTTCCGCTCACGCGGGAATATATGGGTTGATCTGTTACTGATATCGACAGTTTCTGGTTGTACGCGACTGAAGTCAGACACGATTGCTTCGACTTTATCGTTGTCACCAGCGACGTAAGCATCTACGATCTCGATAACGGTTGAGAGATCCCTGGGTCGATTGTAGGGAGAGTCACTCAGCATGCTGATCAGAAGTTGCTGGAATTCTTCTGGTATCGGTAGATTGGATTCAAAAGTTTGCCCGTCGCGCCAATATTTGCCTGTTAGGCCTCTAAATAAAAGTTGACCAAAGGAATAGATATCGTCAGATGCATCAGCAGCATGCTCAGTCTTGACCTGAGGGCTTAGATACTGAGATATCTGTTTTTTTTGTGAAGCTGAAATCCCGAAATCTGTTATCTGAATATTACCCGAGTTATCGATCAGGAGGTTGTGAGGGTGCAGGTGACCGTGAGCAAAGCCCAGGCCATGAGCGAATTCAAGCGCCATGGCAGCCTGTCTGAGCAGTTGCCATTGCTCTGCAAAGTCTCCCGCGTGATTGAACTCTGCTTGAGATCGAATGTACTGGCTGGCAATAAAGTCAGTGTCATCAAATCGATCAAGCGCATAGATTCGTGGAATTTGAGCGTGCAGCAGGCCGCGCTGCCGGTTGATGATTTGGGAAATTGACTGCCGGATCTCGTTATCCAGATCCTGTTTAAATACTCTAAGAAAGACTCGCTCGTTCAGTTCGGTATCAAGTGCGAGCCAACAGTCGCACTGATCATCTTCGGCGATTCGATGCAACATGGTGTATTTGGCAGAAAATATCTGCCCTTCAGTTAGTGTTGTTGTCATTCTTAGTTAAAAGCGTATGCAGCCATAAAACTTCAGGCAGTCCTTAAACATTCATGAACAAATGTGGCGGTTACCGTTCAAGGGTCCCTGTTTCAGTCGTATAAATTTCCTTTAGTATATTCTTCCACTGGTCGTACTGCGCATTTGCCGTGCCAGTAAGTTCAATGGTACGACCCTCTATATCCAACACATAAGGCTTAATCTCAGATCCCAGCGAATGACTTAGCTCTCGTAAAGATTCGGCGTGGATTTCTGCTTCTTTTCTTAAGTCCAGTCCACTCTTTATTGAGCTGATTCCGCCGAGAACAGATCCGACAGATGCTGCTTGACCGGCGTATGTACCACTTTCAGAGCCTGCGTACAGTCCTCCTGCGATCAATGCCGCGCCTCCCAGTAACCTGTTTCTGGCTTGTTTTTGCATTCGTCGCAAAGTGATGGCTTCGTCGTATGTGGCGAATCGCCATTCGTCGTAGGATGCCTTCATGTCTCTATAGAACTTACCGTAGTATTCATCCAAAGTATCAACAAACAGGTATTCCCGTTCCTTGATTTTGTCGACTCTTTCTAACATTCTATCGTTGTCTGCAGGGAGTTGATTAATCTCAGCGTTGCCACCTCGAGACATTGTTAGATAATTACCAAAAGCTTCTGGTGACAGACTAATAGCATACTTGAGACTCGATATTCGTCGAATCTCAGTGATCTTCTCTTCATTGAGTATTTCTCGGTACTTAAGTAAGTCGTTGGCGAAGTCGTTGTAGAAGTCCTGGAATGGATCTTCTTTCGGGCCATCATAGGAGAACTTGCTGGCCTGGTCAGAATATTCCTTGTTGACCCAGATTTTTCCGGTTGAATCGGTCGCTTTCAGCCGGGCTCTTAGTAATTCACCATCAGACTGAATGATCTTGCCTGAGACACTGATGTCAACGGCGTTTGAAATATTTGGCGTAACCCTTACAGCTCCCCAGTTGCCGGTGAATTCAAGTGTATCTTTGAGGTGGTAGGCAATGTACTGGGATTCTGCACGTCTTACATCCGGGATAATCAGCTTCTTCTTAACTTCGTCTTCCGAATCAGGTATCCCTGGTTGCAGGGGCAGAATACCGACATCCAGGTACAGATGCAGTGGCAATGGTTCTTTCGCCTGGAGAGCAGGAGTTGAGTTTGCTTTCACTATTTCGGTAGTGGAGCAACCACTGATGACGACGCAGACGACTGTGAGGAGGCTGATAGTTAGATGATGTGGATTTGATATCTTCATAGTCTTGTCCTTGGAACTATAATCCCGCTTTGTAACGGCGATATTCCTCCCAGAGTTTTTCTTTGAGCTTTGGGTCTGTCTCAGCAATGGCAGCTTCTCTGAGCTGCTGCGCGACAATATCATCACCCTGTGGGCTTGGCATGTCTTCCGGGACCTGGGGGATGACTGATGCTATCTGTTCTTCACCCGGCGACTTCTGGTCAGCTGCCTCTGGCTCATCTCCTGCTGGTTGATCCCCAACAGGTTGATCCCCAACAGGTTGATCCCCAACTTCCATCAGATCTAGACCCCGGTTGCCCTGACGTCGCGTTTGAGAAGAGTCGGTAATCGGAGGAGGTGTTGAATTTACAATGGTACCCCTGGCATCTTCAATCCGACCCTCAAATATCACCAGGGATTGGTCCAGTTCTTCATCAAGCTGACCGATCTGTTCACTGCCCGTCGTCGGAATCCCCGTCGCAGGCAAACCATCCGGGAAATCAGGTAATCCTGTTTTTGCATTCAGGACTGATTGGGTGGCAATCACGAGCAAGATATTCGCTTCGTCTAGTGCATTCTCCGCCTCCTCAAAGAGATCATCTTCACCCAGACTGGGATCGCCCAGAGTTTCCTCCAGAAGTTCGAGATCCTGAGCAGCGAGAATAACGGTAATTCGAGCCTGAGCAAGCAGTTGTTCTGCTTCCGCCAGTTCCTCATCAGACTCCGCACTGGCGACTGCCTCTCCTGCCGTTCGCAGTGCTTCACTGGCTTGTTCCAGAGCATCCTGTGTTGCTGTAATCTCGGCATTTATCTCAGATTCACCGGAAGAAGACTCATTCGCACCGGTTTCAAGCTCTGCAGCCTGACTGGACTCAACGTTGCTGGATTCTCCCGGTGGGCTTGAAGAATCATTGCTGGCCACCGATTTAGACGGCTTGGATTCGCTCTCATCAAATACCAGTTCTTCACTTTCCGACGTGGAGTCCGTGTCGGGAATCAACGGATCAGGCGGTTCATCACCCCGAGCATTGGGTTCAGGTGGTTGCTGAGGGAACTGGGAGGGTAATTCGCTTCCACCGCCTGCCTGTGCCTGATCGCCAATTTTGGCACCGGCACTGGCAATTTTCTCACCGGCTTCTTGCAGATCGCCACCCGCTTTTTGTCGTTCATTCCTTTGTTCTGCGGTCTCACCTTGCTCCCCTTTGCTGCCTTTCTGGTCACTGGAGGGTTTTCCGTCTGGCAAACTTAAACTTGGATCTGTACCGACCGTTGGATTAGGCAACGAGGACGGGCTGGGCAGTGATGGTGTTGAGGTCGGACTGGGTGATGAAGGAGAAGAACTCGGTGTACTGGGGGGCGTGCCGGATGGTGTTTGTGTAGGAGAAGGCAGGCCTCCTGACGGGCTTGATGAAGGCGGTGTGCTGGATGGTGGTTGTGGCATCTGCATTTTCGGCGACTTACAAGCGACCAGCACCAGCAGAATACCAAGTGCTAACATCGATCGCAGCTGTTTGTTTCTCATGGAGCCTCCATGAATGTACCTTCACCCAAAAAGTAGTTGCCAGACTGCATTGTGTCACCCAAAAACTGAAGTTTACCTGAATAGGGCACTGTTATTTACTATCTGACCCTAGTTTGACCCGTTTTCTGGCCGAAATGTTCAATACACTTCCAAACCGGGTACTTTTTATCTGCAGGGCCTGTTGTGGAGATTTTGCCCTTTCTGATCCTGATATAGAGTGAGATGTGTTTATCCGTCGAGCGGGTGGAATTATTTGTAAGATCGCTGTTGATGTGGTGAAGTGCGAGAACGAATATTAAGGTCGTTGATCAGGTCTAAATAGACTCAGATCGTCACCTATACGCCTGTCGGATGAACTAATCTTCATCTGATGGAACTAAAAAAACAAGGGTATGTTTTTGAGGAACTGTGAATTGAAATGGACTGCTGTCAGTCTGGTTGTGCTTCTTGGTTTGTTGACAGCTTGTACGACCAATGTGGTGGTTGAGGGTTCAGTTCCTACTCCGCTGGTGGCAAGGATTCCTGCGAATGTCGGGATATATTACGAAGAGGGTTTCAAGACATTTATGCACAGTGAAGTCCTCAAGGAAGAAGGGACCTGGAATATTCCACTGGGCGAAAAGAACCTGAGCTTCTTTCGCAATCTGATGACTGCCCTGTTCGATTCAGTAGTTGAAGTCGAATCACCTGAATTGACCGATGTTCAGAAAGCTAATCTGGACGGGGTGATTATTCCGAAGATCGAGAAGTATGGCTTCCTCACACCGAATATATCTGGTCTGAAGTTTTATTCCGCTTCGATTCATTATCGGATCACCCTGATGGATTCAGACAACCACAAAGTAGCCGAGTATGTCGTCGTCGGATATGGCAAGAGCGAAGGCGGTACTTTTAGTTCAGGTCAGGCGCTGGGAGATGCTACGATGCTGGCAATAAGAGATGGCGGAACCAGAATTGCGGTTGGACTGGGAGAACATCCAGCGATAGTTTCGTGGCTGGCACAACGTGAAGGGGAACCAAAATGAAGAATGGTTGCTTGATAGTGTTAGTGGTGACGTTACTCACCAGTTGTGTTACAGCCCGAATTGAAGAATCACGTACTGCCAGTACCGGCCTTAATAATGATGAAGCACTGGTAATTCTTGGCAGGGCCAGCTACAACGATCGGCAGACTGAAGAGAGTTTCACGGACTGCCTGGCTGATGCCTTGAGCACGGGTTCTGAACCCATCAGGCTGATACCACAGGCACAGTTTAAAGATCAGCTATACCCCTGGTTTGAACCTCGTACCGCACCGGCGTCGAGTGATGATCTTGCAAGATTGTTCGCTCAACCAGGTGTTCAGGATCGAATTGAGGCGTCAAAGATCAGATATCTGGCCTGGATCAATGGTGATACCGTCACCACAGATCGTGGTGGAAGTTTCAGCTGTACGCTGAGTACATTCGGTGGTGGCTGCCTTGGGGTTACTTATTGGGAAGAAAATGCATCCTATGAGGCATCAATATGGGATCTGCAAAATCTCACGACAGCTGGTGAGATTAGTGCCGATGCCAGCGGTACCTCCTATCTTGCCGGTTTGATACTGCCCATACCGATCATGGCGCGACCCGGTAACGCTGCCTGCAAAGCCCTGGCGGGGCAATTGAGAGAATTCCTGCAGACCGATGAGGGTTGAACCTCCTATGTTTCAGGACCTGTTTCCGAGGTGGTTTCAACGGTTGGCTCGGGACGATGGACGACAAATGTCTGATATAAGCTGAGTCCCTCGGTAACCCTTGGATTGCCATCCACCAGTCTGGGTCGATACTTTATTCTGCGGACACTGTCGCGGAAAGATTTTTTCTTGTCGTTGGGTACATTGGATTCGATTATCTCTACATTTTTAACGCTGCCATTCTCAAGGACATCAAATTCCACTTCCACAAACAGCTCAGTGGATTCATCTATGCCTACTGGTTGTCGTTTCAAGACAGGCCTGAAGTCGTCGTGATGCAACCACTTCGGTTTGGCAAAAGCATCGTATCTTAGTTGTTCATATTCTGGTTTTTCAGAGAGTAGTACCCAGGCGTGTTGATAGGTTTCGTATGCACGGCTGTCCTGTGTCATCGTGTAGATATCCGCCAGATCAATTATTGCCCGGGCAAAATCAGGTGTGTCGGTTGTCGGGTTGTTGCTGATGATCTCCGTAGCTCGTTCCATCGCACTTCTTGAATTTGTCTTTGCTGATCCCAATAAGAATTTTGCTTTTGAAAGACCTTTAAGAGGACTCACCAGACGAAGATCGTTGGGACCGTACTTATCTTCGATAATTGCAATAGCACGCTCGTACATCTTGAATGAAAAACGGAACAGCTTGATTCGATTCATATCTGTCTGACCCAGAATACCGGGAATCGAATATCCGCGTTTGGCAAAATAGATACCGAGTTCTTCCAGTGTGGGAATCAACTCTTCAGCATTGACACCGTATGCCTGCTCACTTATTTTGAGGCGAAACCTCTGCTCCCTGTCTGCGCTTTCAAGGCGACCGCGATCTTCATTGATCAGTGCTAACGATTTTATAATAGGAAGCTGGTCTCTGGTGTAGACACCATCATGCCGGTGAGAAATATGTTGTGCTCGCCGCAGAGTATCTGTTGTCGAGGTGTGGTCGCCTAGTTTTTCTTCTGCAAAAGCCCGGATCAGAAGCATTCCAAACAGGTCTTTGTGGAAGGGATTGATGATTTCTGTGAGATCTATCGCCTGATTCACGATATTGATTGCTTCTTCCAGATCCCAGTTCAGCTCGATAATCGCTGAGTTAGCCAGTACCTTGGCCAGAATAAGACTGTCCAGGTCAGAATCTGAAACTTCGGAGACCAGTTTCTTTGCGGTAGCCCTCGCTTCGTCGTAAGCACTGTTGCTGATTTGTCCTATCAGAAGCTCATGGCTGCTCGTTAGAAGCTCATGGCTGCTTGTTAGAAGCTCATGGCTGCTCGTTAGATGTTCATCAGAAAAGTCCAGATCCTGAAACAGATAGTCCAAAGGTGATGCCTGAAGCGAAGAGCAGGTAAATAGAGCGATTAAGAGCAGAATGGCGGTGTACTTCATTGAGTTTTAGGTCCTGGTCAGGGCTCGAAGGTCTGGTAGAGTTGAACCTGTGAGGTTGTAATCATTTCACCCGCCAAAATCCTGGGTCGGAATTTTGTTTTGCGTAATACTTGTCGCATGAGTCTCCTCACTTTGGCTGGCACATTGGATGATTCTACCTCCACTTCACGGATTGAACCCTTCTGGTTTACCGTAAAACTGAGTTCAACATACAATTTTGCGAGATCTTCGTCATCGTGCATGCTCTGTGGAAGGATGTTCAGTAGCTGTTCGTGAACAAACTGGAATGGGTGTCCAACGACACGAAATGTCTTTTTGTCCTCAGGATGACGAAACATCCTGTCTCGTATCCGTACTTTGTAATCATGGTCATTCACTGGTATGTGGAATTCCTGTGGCGGCAGCGTCTCCAGCAATAACTTTTCTTCAACACTCATTGGTTCGAATTTACCCCGGCCAAACCGGTTCTTTTCAGCCCTGAGGATTCGTAAATTTGATTTTTCTTCAAGTTCCTTGGACAAAGCAATTGGCCGTGGCTGCAAGAAGTAATCCCATCTCTGTTTTTCATTCATTGCCTGCCAGGCAAGCCGATAATTATTGGCAGCTTTTTCTGCTTCACCGCGAACGGTATACGAATCAGCCAACTCAACATATATCCAGGCACGAAGATCATTTCCGATATCAGGATTAGCATCGACAATAGCCAGGGCATCCTGGAGGATTTTATGGCTGCAGCAAGACCTGCGCAGGCGTTTAATCTTTGCGGTTTCGATTATCGCAGGTATTTGTGACGGTTCGTGTGTGTTACCTGATGATTTGATGATATCGCGGCTGCGCGCCAAAACGTCTTGTGCATGGCGATATTGCCCCGTATCCATATACCACATGCTCATCTTTGCCAGTGCGGGCAGTAGATCAATCGACTCCTTGCCGAAATGGTGTTCGGAGATAAACAGAGAGAAGATCTGCTGCTTGTCAGCCATTTCGATTTCTCGCTGAGACAAGTAAATCTGAGTCATCAGATCAATACCTTCCAGTTGACGGATTGAATAAACGCCCTGATTCCGATGAGTGAGGTGTTGTGCTCGTTCATTTGTTTTAAAGGCAGCATCATAGTCTGAAACCGCGAAGTAACTTCGTGCCAACCCCATCAAGGGATCAATCAGCTCCTCTGAGAATGGGCCGAACGCTGCTTCAGCTTTCGTCACCTGTTGCTGATAAGCATCAATCGCAAGTTCAAATTCCTGATTTGCCTCGAAGCTCAGTGCAAGTTCCGGCGCAACGGTAGTATCGTCGGAATCAGAAGCTGCAAGAACAGATGAAACCAACGTTATCGATACCAAAATCAACAAACGAATCAACATTTGAGGTCAGTTATACACCCAGCGATACTACGATTTCCAGAGATATTGGGCTGCAAATCAGCGTGACAGTCACCGAATTGCCTATTGTCTCTGGATAGGTACTCAATTGAAGGCCTTTGGTTCTGTGGGTTTTCCTGGTATTGAGCCGAAGCACTGAAAAGAAGCACTGATAAATAGTTGCTGCAGGTGCTGTCAACAAAGAACCTTTTTAATAAGACTCAGGTCTAAAGGAGAGCGGAATCCAATGATGGAAAATTGTCCCGGGTTGATTAAGATGAGTCTTATGATCAAAAAACACCTGCTTGCGTTCATCATTCTCTGTGGTGCCTCGTTTTCGACGTTCGCCGTCTCGCTTGAAGAGGAACTGGAACTTGGTGCCCAGGAACATCGCAAAATACTTGCACAGTATGGTGTCTACAGGGACAAGGAATTACAGACCTATATTGAAAAAGTAGGCAATAGAGTCGCTGACGAGAGCAGTCGCCCGGAACTTACCTATCACTTCACTATCCTGAACGACGATGTGATTAACGCATTCGCGTTACCCGGCGGATATATTTACATTACTCGTGGCATGCTGACACACATGAATTCGGAATCAGAGCTTGCAGCTGTTCTCGGACATGAGGTTGCACACGTTACTGAGAAACACGCGTTTCGTTCGCAGAAACGTGGCAAAATTCTGGGAGCTGCAACAGCGATCGCGTCTATTGTCACGGGAACGCCTGGTGTCTATGAACTGGGGAATCTGTTTGGCGGCGTATTGTTAAAGGGTTACAGCCGTGAATTTGAACTTGAGGCAGATGAGGTGGGTGCTGAATATATGGCCAAGGCCGGGTATTCACCAGAGGCAATGCTCAAGACCATTGAAATCTTAAAGGCTAACGATCGAATTGAGATTGAGCAGGCGAGAATTGAGAAAAGGACACCGAAGGTTTATCACGGCTTCCTGTCCACTCATCCTGATCATGACACACGTTATAAGGAAGCGGTTCGAGAATCCCTCAAGCTGCTGGAAAGCTATGACGAGTTCATTAAAGCTGATGAGTTTCTCGAAAAGTTGAATGGCCTGGCGTATGGTGACATGCGCCAGGTTGGCGTTGTTAGAAAGAACACATTTTATCATCCGAAGTTAGGAATAAAGCTGTCCTTCCCGGATGGCTGGCGAATTCAAACGACTGGAAAAGGTGTGCAGGTTGTGTCAGTGGTTTCCGATGCCATCTTCACGGTAACAACAGGCAGGATGGCGAAAGGATTATCCGGGCGAGATTACCTGGAGCAGGAACTCGGCTTGAAGATACGTGAAGGACGTGATGTAACAATATCCAGATTCAATGGATTCCTGGGTATTGCAGACCGTGCGGATTCACCGTTTGGTCCGAGACCCCTTCGAATTGCCATATTGCAGGATACTCGGAAACGGCTGGTTTATATTCTCGCTGGCGCAGGTAAACATGACTTGCGAAAAATCGCATCGGACAAGGAATTCATATCCACCATTTTCAGCTTTGATTTAATGGGTAAGGACGATCGCCGCGAGGCGAAGGTACCGAAACTGCAGGTAGTTCGTGCCGAGGAAAGCACAACGATGGAGCAACTGGCTGATGAGTCTCCGATTACCAACTACGCGCTGGACAAGTTACGAGTCATGAACGGACTTTATCCGGAAGGACAGCCCGAACCCGGTCAATTGATCAAGATTGTTGACTGAGACTGAATCTCACCACGGGAAGTTAATTGAGCAGGCAATAATTCAGCTGTGTCAGAGCTGGATAGTACTTATTCCGGAAGGTGAAGCTTTAAGTCCGTTATCCTGGTCGTGAATCTTGATCCTGTGTCATCTCCATCCACACTGATCCACAGTGCCAGAACCCTCGTGGATTTGTTCAGATCAAGACGTCGAGTTAACTTTCCATCGCGGGGTTGAGCAAAAATAAAGGATTCATGAAGCAAGTCGGAGAGTGGATGGCTGCGTGATTTACCTGCCAGCCTTGAATCAGAATAGACATTGTAGAACTCAATCGGATCAACACCAGTTCCCTTTGGCGCTAAATGAAAAAGACGCTGAACCCAGGGAGCTGAAAAGCGACGCTGCAGAAAGTTGAGAGTTTGATCACCTTCATAGACCAGACCCAATCGAAAAACAAAGTCATCTGCCCCCTTATCACCCTGGATCATGTTTCCCAGATTGATGTCTCCTGAGATTTCGAGTGAGAAGCTGACGGCCTGAATTCTGCTCGCTTCGTCGAGAGGATAAATTACCGGTCCCGCTGAATTATCAACTTCAATCGTCAAACCTTCATTGTCAAATCTGACCCGGTTCTGCTTGATTCTTGAATATCGAAGAACCTCCCATCCTGTTTCGAGCGACAGGGGAATGCTGAGCGTTGATGCTGTAATCTCGATTGATGTAAGACAGCACAAAATGGCGGTTAAGAAATGTACCCAGCGCAAAGATTTGCTCCATGCAAGATTCGGTTAAGTGAATCTTGCCAAGACTAACAATGCATTCAGTATAAACTTAAGGTCTGCAAAAACCATCAGCACTGAATGGTACTTACTTAAGGCACAACTTGCTGCTGGTAATCCTTTGCCTGATAAGGTCGCGAGTATAGAAACCTGGGATCGGAATATAGTAAGAGCACCTCGTAAGAGTACTTGAGTAATGATTGTAACGGACCAGACTGCATCAATGCCTGAGCAGAAAGCAGCGGGAGATGGTCCCATCAGAGTGAGTAACAGCACAACTGTTGCCGGGTTACGTTATAGGCGTTCTGCAACCTCCATCAGCATCTCATGACTGCGAACCTGAGCTTCATTGTCAACACCGGGGATTCGCCCACGTGCAATAAGATGGGTGATGCCCAGGCGCTCTACATACTCAGATAATTTGTCGAGGGCGTGTGCCTTGTCACCTACTATCGTCCAGTCATCAACATTAGCGTTTGCCTCTCGCATGGCATGTGGAACAGACAGTGCCAACGAGTTCTTTATGTCTTGAGCAACTGACTTGCTTTTTGTAATAAAGATCGTCCGCATCACCGGGGTTGTTTCTACCGGTTCAAGGTTTGCTTCAACTACGACATCATTAAAGTGCTTGTAATTGCCTTCAAGCGTTGTCAGTGTTTCAGCGGGTGAAGCGAGATAAGGCAGGCCGAGACTGCCAGCCTGTTTGAGTGCGAGTGGACCAAATGCTGCAACCCAGATGGGCGGATGTGGTTTTTGGACAGGAAGCGGTGCAAGACATATCGGATGACCATCATCGTCCTCAGCGATTGGCTTTCCCAGCCAGGCATTCCGCATAATATCCAGGTTTGCCCGAAATCGTTTACGCTTCTCTTTCGTCTGTAAATCAAAAGCTTTGAACATTCTGTTCTGGATGCCGCGGCCGACACCGAGGATGACGCGTCCGTTGGACAACTGATCAAGAACAGCAACTTCTTCTGCAGCCTGTAAAGGGTGCCTGATAGGTAACAAATAAGATGTCGAGGCAAGTATTATTTTTTTCGTTCGTCCAGCCACGGATGCCAGCAGCGTAAGAGGGGATGGAATAGACCGGTTATCACCAAAGTGACTCTCCGGCAACCAGAAGGAATGAAAACCCATTGATTCCGCGATCTCGGCCTGTTGACAGAGTTCATCGGCATACCAACCGGAGCTTTGTGTCCATGCAGTTACAGCAACTTCTATTTTCCCCATGGGCGTAGAAAATCACATTCTGTCGAGAAAGCCTATAGCTGGGACAGAAAAAACTAATCTATGGCAGAATAGTAAATTCGAATAAACCCGGGACTTCAACGTGAATAACTTCCTTAAGAAAATGGGATATGGACCGGAAGACAAAGTTCTTATTACCCATATTGATGACATCGGTTTCAGCCATGCTTCCAATGTTGCCTCGTTCGAATGCCTTGATGTTGGTGCTGCTACCTGTGGCTCGATCCTGACTGCTGCTCCCTGGTTCCTGGAGGCGGCTGAAATATGCAGGGCAAATCCAGGTTACGACGTCGGTGTACATTTAACCCTGACCTGCGAGTACCCCACCTTTAGATGGCCTGCGGTGAGCACACGAGATCCGGCCACTGGATTACTGGATCCGCAGGGATACCTGTGGCACACAACAGAAGACGCGGTGAGTCATGTCGATGCAAAGGCAGCGGAAGTTGAGATGAGAACCCAGATTGAACTGGCGCTCAATGCGGGAATTGATATAACGCATATTGATACACATATGGGATCAGTCGTAGATCCGAAATTCATCCAGTCCTACCTGACTCTCGCAAACGAATTTGGTATTCCAGCCTTCCTGCCGAGAATCAGCCCTGAGCGATTGGAGGAGTTGAATCGCCTTAAGGACCAGGGGAAGTATCTTGAAGCGCTTGCGCAGATTGATCTCGATAGCCTGCCGACACTGGATGAAATATATATAGATACGTTGGTGCCACTTGAAGATAAATCTCAGTTCTATCGGGAGATTATTGACGGCGTTAAACCGGGACTCACTCATCTTCTTTTCCATCCATCAAAAATGGGTGACGAACTGAGGGCCATTGATGATAAAGCCAGCGCTTCGAGACATGCAGACTACCTCGCGTTTACCGACCCTGAGCTTAAGTCATACATCGAAGCGGCGGGTATACATCAAATAGGGTATCGCGATCTGAAAAATAATCTGAATTCATGAATCAGGAAGTGCCGAAAGGGGAGATTTTGGATATCAAGGTTGAGGCGAACCTGTCACTGATTCGAGACTTGTTCATTCAAACGGTTGATTTTGCAGAATTACGTAATCCCCACGTGGAAAATCTGGTCAGTCCGGACGTGCGTCAACAAGCCGCCGAGTCAGCAGTTCTCATCCCCATAATTGATGATGTGACGCCAAGACTGATGGTTACGAAAAGGCAGACGAATATACGATTTGCAGGTCACCTGTGTTTCCCCGGTGGTCGGTCTGACCCGGGGGATAAGTCGGGTATAGAAACCGCGTTAAGAGAATCTGCTGAGGAGATTAATATCGCTGCGCAGGATGTAGAGATTCTCGGTTGTCTTGGACACTACTACACCCAGGCTGGTTATAAGATCACACCCGTGGTCGGCATCATTCAGCATCCGGCCAGAGTGGAAGCAAATCCGTCAGAAGTTGATTCCATTTATGAGGTTGATCTCGCGAAAGTTCTGGATCCCGGTAGTTATAAACTGACCTGGCATGGTGATGTAAGAGCGCACTTTTCCTACAGTGAGCGGGATATTCGAATAGCAGGCCCGACGGTGTCTTTAATGATTGGCCTGCTTGAGACTCTGGCCAGGTTTACCAATCATCACTCAAGAATGATGGGCTAATATTCACAGCAGTGAACTCTGCAGCATCGATAATTATGGAAATGGGCTGCAGCCAGCGTCAGTCCACTAAAAGACATGACCCAGTGTTCGGCTGCACTGTATACCGCAGTGATCCTGGAATTTCAGCAGAACCTGGGGTAATCGCCAGGTATGTCTCGTTGAACCACTCATCAGTGGATGGCATATTAGGTGGTGAACTGTCAGAGTTAGGTGGTGAACTGTCAGAGGTATCGGTGCTCTCTTTCTTTAGAGTGGTCGGGACAATCCTCAGTTGGGCAGGGCAATATATGGTGATAGTTGGGACGATAACATTTGTAACGGGAGGTCACTTTGCCTTTTTCGAATAAACTGGTTCTGGTAACAGGGGGAGCTGGTGTGCTTGGGCGGGCTGTTGTTGCCTGGTTTTCAGAGCGTGGTGCAAGAGTGGCGGTACTTGATTATAGCGAGGATATACTGAGGCAAGCCTTCCCCGAGCCAGCAGGGAATCATAGTTATCTCACCTGTGAGCTAACGAATAAAGAAAGCTGCGTGAAGGCCGTCGGTGACCTGATGCGGCAATTTGACAAAGTTGACGTGCTGGCCAACATAGCTGGCGGTTTCTTGATGGGTGATCCGGTTCATGAGACCAGTAATGAGACGTGGGATTTTCTGTTTGATCTGAATGCTCGCTCCATCATGAACATGAGTACAGCGGTTGTACCCGGCATGATCCAGAGGTCATCGGGAAAAATAGTCAATGTCGCGGCCAGGGCGGCAACCGCGGGAGTGGCAAACATGGGCGCCTATACGGCTTCTAAGGCAGCAGTGATGCGATTAACCGAGGCTATGGCGATGGAGTTGCGCGAGCAAAACATCAACGTCAACGCCGTCATGCCCAGTTTGATTGATACACCGAGAAACCGAGAGGATATGCCTGATGCCGACTTTGATAAATGGGTTAAACCAGAACAATTGGCGGGTATCATTGGTTTCCTGACATCCAAAGAATCAGATGCTATTCACGGAGCCTGCATTCCCGTCGATGGGTTAAGCTAAAGGAGGTACGAAATGGAAGACTGGATTCTGCATGAGGTTGATGGGGGCATTGCCACCATCACTATCAACAGGCCTGAAAAGAAAAATGCCATGAGCTACAAGATGCTGGCTGATTTTGTTGCGGCGATCAAAAAAGCGGGTAATGACGATTCAACCAGAGTCGTCATCCTGACTGGGACACCCGGATCATTTTGTGCCGGGACCGACCTCTCTGATCTTGCATCTGTACCGGGCGAATCGCGTGCTTCAACAACCAGTACAGCGGATACATCGAACTGGTGGCCTATTATCGCCTGTCCCAAACCGGTAATCGCAGCCGTTGATGGCCCTGCGGTTGGTATGGGAGCCGAGTTCACCTCTCAGTGTGATATCCGACTCGCATCGACGAGAGCAAGATTTGCCTGGAATTTTTCTCAACGTGGCCTTGTACCTGATACGGGGGCGGGCAGCTGGCTGCTGCCTCGTCTTATTGGAACATCGCAGGCGTTCTGGCTGTTGTATTCCGGAGAGTTTATTTCCGCCAGAGAAGCGCACGATTTGAAGTTTGTCTCGGGCGTGTTTGAACCGGACGAGTTACTGGGTCAGGCTAGGGAAATGGCTGAGACAATTTTGCAGGCTTCACCATTCTCCCAGCAGCGCATCAAGACGCTGGTCTACGAAGGATTGGGTATTCCGGTCGAACAGCACATGGCAAATCACGCGGTTGCATTGGCGGAGTGTTTTAGGTCTGATGATCACAAGGAGGGTGTGGCCTCGTTTCTTGAGAGGAGACCCGCTAAATTCACCGGGCACTAGGGGTAATTCATCTTTTCGGTAGGCAGGCGGCTGCATATCCGGAACGCAGGATTATATTCCTCTGGACTACAGACCGGCACTTATTTGAGGTAAACCTATGAGCCTGGTTAGACCCTGGGAAAGAAAACAGTCCAGGTTGCTGGCGGACTGTCGAATATTCGAATTGAAAGAATCCGTTTCAATATCACCGCAAACAGGTAAAGAGCACGACTTTTATTTCATCGATACCGTGGATTGGGTGAATATTGTCCCGGTTACATCGAACAACGAACTGGTACTTATTCGTCAGTACCGTCATGGTTCGGAGGAGATAACACTGGAAATACCTGGTGGCATGGTTGATCCGGGTGAACACCCTGAAACTGCGGGGGCTCGGGAGTGCCTTGAAGAAACTGGTTTCAAAGCGGGTGAACTCATATCAATGGGTGTACTCAACGCTAATCCGGCGATCTTTGCCAATAAACTTTATACATATCTCGCGCGAGATGTAGAGCATGTTGCCGAAATCAGCAATAGCTCAACGGAACATACCGAACTGCAACTTGTGAGGATGGCCGAGATACCTGACCTGCTGCTATCCGGCGAAATCGATCACGCTCTTGTTGCAGCTACCTTGTGGCGAGTGCTCTATCTGCTGAAATCCTAGTATCTTCCGGGTACCGAGACGCTTCCCTTGATGTCGGATGTCCGGATATCACCGCTTGCTTTGTGATCAAGTATAAAATCACCCTCAACATGGTTAATTCGAACATTTCCTGAGCTGTCCCGGGCGATGTTAACTGAACCGCCTGCCCATCCTCACATTCCTCTCGTTCATTCTGCTGATTGATCGACAGCGGTGTCCTCAAGATTGTAATGCTGTAGTTCGTTGTAACGGATCATCGCTTGAATTTCCTGAACGTATGCAAGGCCCCATTCTGAATATCTGACCAGCCCGTTGGCCAGTTTGATGCCACTCAGAGGTTGATTTGCCTGCCGTTCCTGAGAGCGCATGTTGCGTAGATTTTGATAGGCGGAGTGGGTGTTGATGGTGTGAACATAGTGGATCACACCCGCCTGTATACTCTCGAACTTAGCGACTTCATGGTGTAATCCCTCATCACGATTTCTGGGCGTCAGTCCGCATCCTAGTGAGAAACACCAGATCCCAAAGAAATTGTTCGCATCCGTTGCAAATCGAGAAGTCCCCCATGCGGACTCGTTAGCTGATTGGGCCAGGATTAGTGATGCCGGAACAATATCGGCTCGATTAAGGAGTTCGTCCACTTGCTGTATGACCTCACCCCCGTCATTCAAGTTGTATTTTCTCAGAAGTCCCTTTAGTTTCACTTTGTTGGAAGACGATAATGTGCCTTTTACCTCTTGGATTCCCAGGAGAAATTTCCGGTCTTCATGCACAGATTTGTTTGCGTTGCGAACTAACGGCAGCATAAAGCTGAAGAAATCCAGCTTCTTTTGTTTAACATTGGAGTATGACTTAAAGTCTGGTGGTCGTTCGAAAGTTGGTTCCAGAGGTGTCAGCTGCCGCTCAAACTGATAGTGAAACAACGCAATCGCTGCAATGGTTATTGTCAGTAGTGGCACTATTAGAAATTCTTTCCACTTCATGTGGTTGTCTCAGTGCGATTCCGATTGTCCCGACCTTACCTAATTTGGTATTCGTATCACCAGCAGCCTGACTTCTGTCATGTCCTCAGTGGCAAAGCAGATGCCTTCACGATCAAGGCCACTTTCTTTCACATATTAATCCCTTTTGAATTCTGATTACGAGTCCGTGGCTAGTCTTTCGGTAGTCCCAGAATTCGCTCACCGATAATATTTTTCTGGATATTTGGTGTACCACCACCAATAACAACATTGGGCCAGCCTAATGCGTCACTGGCCCAGTGTCCCTGGTCGATATTACCCTCCTGGCCATTAAGCTGTAATCCCGCCGGACCGAGTACCTCAAGAGCGAAGTCACCCATGGCAACTTCAAGCTCAGCTCGATGCAACTTGTTAACAGAGGTTTCGCTGCTGAGAGGCTCGCCCTTGATCTGCCTGGTCAGATACCGCAAGCCGTTAAGACGCATCGCCTCGATTTTCGCTTCGAAGATTCCTATAGTTCTTCGAACCTTTGAATCCTTGCTGGCGGGTTGACCGTTCCTTGATATCTGGGCAACCAGTGCTTTGAGAGTATCCAGCTTTTCGTACATGGCAGTAACTTCACCAATACTGGATCGTTCGTTGGCGAGGGACGATATCGTGACTGCCCAGCCTTTCCCTTCGTCCCCTAGTCGGTTTTCGACAGGCACTTTCACATTGTCAAAGAATATTTGCGCAAAGACCTTGCTGCCAGCCATATTTTCAATGGGTTTTACTTCTATGCCTGGCGTGTCGAGTTTGACGAGTAACGCGGTAATTCCTTCATGTTTTGCATCTGACGAACCGAAGTTGTCGGTTCTTACCAGCATGGATATCCAGGTGGCAAACGGAGCCAGACTGGTCCAGATCTTGGTACCGTTGATGGTGTAGAAGTCACCTTCCCGGACGGCTTTGCACTGTAAAGAAGCAAGATCACTACCGACATTAGGCTCCGAATAACCAGTGCACCATTGATATTTACTGTCGAGAATGTCAGGAATGAATCTTTGTTTCTGTTCTTCTGTGCCGTACTGGATAATGCCGGGTCCAACCCAGGCAAGACCCATCATGCAGGTTCCAAGCGGTGGCGCCTTGGCTTTAGCCATTTCTTCCTTAAGAATAACTTGTTGCATGATGTTGCCATCGCCACCGCCGACTTCTTTTGGCCAGGAGAAACCTACCCAGCGTTTCTCTCGGACATTTTTTAGCCAGTTGCCCATAAAGTTGGCGTCACTTTTGGTCTTATCAGACAGGTTTTCCTTGAGAAAGTCCTGCACTTCTTTGCGAAACGCCTGTTCATCGTTTGTATAATCAAAATCCATATTACTTCTCCAGGTTCTGCTAATGGGATCCAGCAAGTATTGCGATTCTTTCATAGTGATAGTCAGAATCACCGAACACAGGTCTTGCCCATTTGGATCGCTTCAGATATAGCTGTATGTCGTACTCTTGAGTAAACCCGATCGCCCCATGCAGCTGCACACCATCTATGCCGATTCTGGCGAATGCATCAGAGGCATATGCTTTCGCCAACGAGGCGGATCTGGGGAGCTCCGCAGGACTGTTGTCTACTGTCCACGCAGAGTAATAAGAGAGTGACTTGAAGGACTCAATATCGACGTACATGACTGCAAGGTTGTGTTTAACTCCCTGATATTTCCCAATCGGGTGGTCGAATTGAATTCTGTCTTTGGCATATCCCGTTGTAATTTCCAAAACTGATTCTGCGGCACCGATCATTTCGGCGGTCACTGCTACCACACCTTTGTCGAATACGCGGTTGATATCCTCACTACTCACCGAAATGATTTGTTCCGGATTCAAGTTGACGTCTTGAAGTACGAGAGTACCGGTACGCTTTGTCAGGTCCATGGTGGCAGATGGGAGTACTGACACACCCTGCTGGTCTCGGTCGACGAGACCAAGGCAAATCTGATCTGCAGCGATAAATGCGACCACATAGAGGTTTGCGGCACCAGCATCCATTACAAAGGACTTGGTGCCGTTAAGTGTTAGACCGCCATCATTGCTGGTTGCAGCAAGAGTAATGTTTTCGGGTATGGGGCTATCGTTGATGTCCAGCAGTGCCAGTGTGCTGATCAACTCGCCGGTAGCGATCCGTGGCAGGTACTGTTTCTTCTGGGATTCGGTCGCAAGTTCCGAAAGCACAGAGGCTGATAAGGTCGTTGAGATAAAAGGTGAAGGAAACAGTGATCTCCCCATTTCTTCCAGGACGACCAGGATATCTACCCAACCGACGCCAACGCCGTCATATTCAGGGTCAACGGCCAATCCAAGCCAGCCCAATTGTGCTATTTCGTGCCAGAGTTCCTGGCTGTATCCTTCATCGCTTTTCATGATTTCTCTGACTGTGGCAGAAGGACACCTCTCGTCGAGAAATCGGCGGACCTGATCGCGAAGTAAGTTTTGCTCTTCGGTAAATCCAAAATTCATCTGTGGTCTCTTATCTGTGGGTTCTATAGTTGGTCATTATGACATTGTAACGAGTTGATGGTGCTAATTAACAGGTTGTGATGTCTCGCAGTATTTTTGTTGTCCTCGGCAGTCGGTCTGCTATGGTTTCCGGGGGTAGGGACACTAGTAGAGGCTGCGATCGAATCGACCGAGACTATCTCGTTGGTGCCCTCGGTGCGATAATTGTCCTGCTGCTGATTACCCGTTTCATGGACCGAGGGGTCTTAGTCTTATCCAACCCGTCTCGATGGTTTCATCGCCGGTGTCATATCCTTTATCACCAGGCAGAACGATATTATTCTCCTGGTTCACTCTCGCTCGTTCGTCAGGAAGATTGCTTGACGCAGATTCGATCACATCGTCAGCACAATCGAATTGAGCCAGACTTCGGATCATCCGGAGAGTAGGGCTCATCAGAACCATCTCTTCGGCGTCAAACTTTTCGAGGATCTCTTTAGGTGAAAACCAGCCACAGTGAACCAGTTCGCTGTCGTCGTGCCGTGGTTCCTGATTGTCAGGCATGCGAGATATGAAAAATCGGGCATCAAAACGACGAGGCGGACCAAGTGGCGTTATCCATCTGGCAATGTAGTGCATCTGTCCCGCGTCGAGAATCAGCTTTTCATCATTGATAACATTCAGGAATTCATGGCTTGCTGAAGTGACCTTGTTGCGATGAGCATTGAATCGATCCTTGTTTTTGGGATCGACAAGGCTGAGCGGTGAGTGATCACCCTTATTGAGTGCCAGTAATATGCCAGCTTCTTCAAAAGCTTCTCTTATCGCCGCGATGTAGTAGGCAAGTCCGCCTTCGGTAATATTCATGAGTGTACTGGCTTCTTCATCACTTCGATGGACCGAGATTGCTTCAAAAGAAGCAGGATCATCTGTGACGTCAACCGAACCACCCGGGAATACCCACATACCCCCTGCGAACACGGTTTTCACATTTCGTTGCATCATGAAGACCTGCAAATCAGGGCGATCATCCACCAGCATGACTGTTGCGGCAGGCCTTATGGGGACAGATTCTGGATCTATTTCACTCATATGCGATTCTCGTCAGGAGTCAGTACTGTAGAGAATCTGCGAATTAGCTGCAAATCCGGCTTTCTTTGGGGGGTTTATCAGCCTGACGCTTAAGCGATAAGCTGGTTAGCTTGAAAATCAGGACACTGGCGGTTGTTTCTGCACTGTTCCTGCTATTGGCAGTTCAGCCGGACTGTTATGCAGAACAGCGAATCATCGTACTGACTGATGGCAGTCAGATACAGGGGGTTGGCGCAATACAATCCAGTCTGATTAACGACTCGTGCATGCTGGCAGATATCCTGAAGCTCCAAAATGATCCGATATGCAGACCGTCCTGAGCGGTCCGGAAGTGATGAGCGCCGTTCAGCGATTGGATCTTGAAGCCCTGGGTAATAATCCAAAGATCAAACGATTGATGAACAATGCCAGAATCAGAGCTATTCAATCAGATGTGAACTGGCTGAACCCCGTATATTGAAATTAATGCGCATTTTCTTGAGGTCATTAATAGCGGTATCATGATTCTCTGATGAGCCTTCTGATATGAGGCTTCACGTCTTCGACTTAAGAGGTAATTCATGACAGAAGTTGGTGTTATCAAGGAGATTTGGCGTTTTCCGGTTAAGTCCATGCAAGGGGATAAGCTCGAGCGGTGCACTGTGTCTGCGACCGGGATAACGGGTGATCGAGGATGGGCTATCCGTGACGAGGTGCGCAAGGAAGTTCAGTGGGGGAAACGCTATCCCGAGTTGATGCAATGTAAGGCCCGTTATCGAGAAGACCCTGATGATGGCAATGGCATGGACGTGGACATTACCTTTCCTGATGGTGAGACAATCGGCAGCGATGACAGTCACGTGCATCAGAAACTGACCGAATTGATTGGTACGGAGGCGACACTGTGGCCGCTGCAGCCTGCTGAAAACCTTGCATTCTACAAACGCTATATCCCCAGCGCGCAAGAATTTCAGGAGGAGATGGTGCGGGTATTTGCCCGGGAAGAGGGCGAGCCAATGCCGGACTTGAGCAAATTTCCGGAAGTGCTAATGGATCATGTCTCGGTCCCTGGCACATTTTTTGACAACGAAGAACTCAATTTGATGACGACTGCATCCATTGCATTCATGCAATCCAGAAATCCAGAGGCAGATTGGGATATCCGTCGCTTCCGTCCAAATTTCTACGTTGATACCGTTGAGGGCCTTGAGGGCTTGATCGAAAATGACTGGGTTGGCAAGAGCTTACAAATTGGCAGTGCGACGGTAGAGATCTCTTCAGCCACGCCGAGGTGCGGCATGATAGTTCGACCACAGGCGGATCTGGCATTCGATCGGTCGATATTACGTAGTGTCATTAAAGAATCGAATCAGAATCTTGGTGTGGGGGCACACTGTCGAGAAGCGGGTGAGATCCGTGTCGGTGATGTGGTACAAATTATCGAATAATTGCATATACTGACGTGAAGCCCGATGTGCCGGATCTGCCAACGCTGGATGATACTGGCGGTTATGTGCGCCCACCGCTACACGATCAGACCTTTGTGCCGAAAATTTACTAAATGTAGATGCCTGCGTTCTTGATGTTACTTCTCAATGGTTAAGGAACCTGTTGATATGGCTCCTTCACCATTGAGTGCTCAGCCGAATTATCCTCATTACTGTCAAACTAACGGGAACGCTGGGTCGCGGCAGCTTGTTGATTTGCTGTGAAGTATGATTCACTATTTGAGTTGAATGCAATCCATCCTTGGAGTGGTGCGAAATGAAAGATCAGACAGATATGCCCATCCTGCTCAGAAGAGAGATTGAGGCAAGGATAGCCGGCCCGTTGATTCAGGCCTACATTGAAGAGATTGGCCGAGAGAAGGCTTTGAAGGTGGCTTCTGCAGTAATCAAGAAACTCGCTCGTGAGTCAGGTGCTGAACTTGCATCGCAGTGTGAGGGAATCTCACTTCGAGATCTGGCCACCGGTACAAGCAAGTGGTCGGAAGGAGGCGCAAATGAATCAGAATTGATTGCCATGACTGAGACTAATTTTGACTTTAATATTGTTCGCTGCAAATATGCTGAGATGTACCAGGCTCTGGGTCTGTCAGATCTAGGCTTCGTTCTTTCCTGTGATCGCGATGCTGAAATGTTTTCTGGTTTTAATCCTGATATTGAATTCAGTCGGACAACAACGATCATGGAAGGAGATAAACACTGCGACTTCAGGTTATCGTTAGGCTGAGGCCTGCCCGTTTCAATTCCGAGCAACGTATTTTTCACGAAACAGGCTGGGCATCTTAGTGGGTTTTCCTGAGTCTATTTTAATACAGATATAGTTCAATTCAGCCCTGATAAGCGTAATACAGTCGGACTGCCTGACGATTTGAAACTCTCTGGTCGCGCGCAGGCGCCCGTCACATCTGGTTAACCAGTTTCCGCAGAGCACTTTCTCTCCCTGATGGGCGGCGGCATGATAGCTAATCCGGCTTTCCCTGACGGCCATTCCGTAACCCAGCTCAGCAGCGTCATCGGTGTCAACACCAACAGCTTTTGAGTGTTGTCTGGCACATTCATCGATCCAGCGGACATAGACCGAATTGTTGACGTGCTGATAGCTGTCAATGTCGTCTTCGAGTGCATACAGGCTGATTACAAAGGGTTCTGGACGATCCCAGCAATCCACCAGCCTGGCGAGTTCAGAGCTGCTGTGCATCAGTTGTTGGTTTATGGACATGGCAGATTCACAGGCTTCAGGCATCCAGTTCGCGCCACAATCGAATAATGTCTTCTGCGAGACCATCTATCTCCGCCTCGTCGATGAACCAGGAGATAATTGAAATCCGCAGCACTTTTCGATCATGCCAGGTTGCGCCTCCCAGGAGATATCTGTTTTCCCTGGCCAGTGACTCGATCATTTTTCCACATTGCTCATCATCACCAAATCCGACTATTACCTGGTTGAGTGATACTTGATTGAGGATTTCAATTCCAGGCACCTGGCTCAATTGCTGTGCAAGTCGTTTTGCCAGATGGCAGTGACGGATGATCATCTCCGAAATGCCTTCACGTCCCAGGGTTTTGATGATTGCCCAAACAGCAAAAGCGCGTGACCTCCTGGATAACTCAGGGACATAGTGAGAAGGATCTCGAATGTCGCTCTGTACGGGCAGATAACTGGCAGGCGTTGCCATTGCACGGCGATGTGCCTCAGCATGTCTGACGAATACGAAACCGGCATCGTAGGGTACCTGCAGCCACTTGTGCCCGTCAGTTGCCCAGGAATCCGCGCCATCCACACCATCGAGTTGAGATCGAAGTTGCGGACATGCCAGGGCCCATAGTCCGAAGGCGCCATCTACATGCAGCCATGCATTTCGATCTTTCAGTAAGCTGAGAATCGCCTTGAAGGGATCCATTGCTCCTGTATTGATTTGCCCGGCCTGGGCGATGACGATAGTTGCTGTATCGCTCTCTTCAAGCGATTCCTTCAGTGAATCAACGCGCATCCGCCCCTGATCGTCGGTTGACACCCGTTTGACCTGATTGCGACCAAAACCCAGTAACGATAATGCAGTGAATACCGTGGTATGTGCTTCGTCACCAATCAGTATCCTGAGGCGGGGCGCGCCCTGCAGACCATCAAGTTCAACATTCCAACCGATTCGATGAAGCATCTCGCTTCGCGCTGCCGCGAGTGCTGTAAAGTTAGCCATGGTTGCGCCTGTCGTAAAGCCGACTGAGCATTCCTCCGGCAGCGAAAGCAAATCCTTTAGCCAGTCAGCAGTAACATCTTCTGAGACAGATGCAGCCGGTGAGCATTCGTAATTGGCGCAGTTCTGACCCCAAACGCTGGTGAGCCAGTCGGCAGCCATTCCAACCGGGTGAGAACCACCAACCACCCAACCCATAAACCGTGCGCCGGTCGAGACCTGCAGCCCGGGTTCTGCGGCTTTTACCAGTGCTTCAAGGGCATCAAGCTCACTCAAGCCGTTTTCTGGTGTCGGTCCCCCCAGAGACGACAACAACTCATCGCGGCTGACCCCGGTGCGAGGTGGTCGATCGAATTTCTGCCTGTCATAATTTGCGCCGAGTTCAAAGGCTCGTCTGAACAAGTCTGTCCGTTCCTGCTTCATTCCCATCCTGGTCCGCGTTGATCACCGGGTCGTATTGGTTACCTGATTGTCTGTTATTTGTCAAAAAAGAGAAAATAATTAACCACGTTTATTTAGCTTTGGCAATCTCCCAGGACAGAGAGGCTATGAATTGCAGAACGGATTGACAGAACAGACGACGATCGCGAAGCAGCCTTATGGATGGATTACAACATTCCCGCCAGATATCGACCGGTTTCAGATTTACTGTTTTTAGCTACCTTCTCTGGCGTACCTTGTGCGATGACCTTGCCTCCTTTAGGGCCGCCATCGGGGCCCAGATCCACAATCCAGTCTGCCGTCTTGATAACATCGAGATTATGTTCAATCACCGTGACAGAATTACCCGCATCTACAAGCCGGTTGAGCACGGTCAGTAGTTTCTTTACATCATCAAAATGTAGTCCGGTCGTGGGTTCATCCAGAATATAGAAGGTCTTGCCGGTTGCGACCTTTGATAGCTCACGAGCGAGTTTTATCCGTTGTGCTTCACCACCGGATAATGTCGACGATGGCTGGCCCAGATGCAGGTAATCCAGCCCCACATCAGCCAGCAACCGCAACTTGCGGACAATTTTTGGATGCTCAGAGAAGTGCACCACGGCTTCTGCAATGGTTAACTCGAGCACATCAGCGATGGACTTGCCCTGATACATGACCTCAAGGGTCGCCTCATTGAACCGTCGTCCATCACATTCCTCACATTTAACAAATACATCGGAGAGGAAATGCATTTCGATTTTTCTGACTCCGTCGCCTCGACAGGCTTCACATCGGCCTCCCTTGACGTTGAAGGAAAAACGACCAGGTTTGTACCCGCGCATTCTCGATCCGGGAAGTTTCGAGTAAAACGATCGGATTTCATCGAACACCTTGATATAGGTTACCGGGTTGCTGCGAGGCGTTCTGCCGATAGGTCGTTGATTAATGGCAACGACCTTGTCGAGTTGTTCAACTCCAACAATGCGGTCGTGGGCGCCGACACGCCTGGTGGAATTGTGAAACTGTCTTGCCAGGGCGGGATGCAGAATATCATTGACCAGGGTTGATTTACCTGCACCGGAGACGCCGGTTACGGCAATTAGAACACAGAGAGGGAAATCGACACTGATATCCTGAAGATTGTTTGCGCTGGCACCTTCAACTCTGATGGCCCCTCTTGGCTTCCGACGTTTTTCCAGAATCTCGATTTTTTCACGACCAGAGAGATAGCTCCCTGTTATCGACTGACGGTTTTTCTCGAGACTCTTCGGTGTGCCGGCGTGGACGATATGACCGCCCTTGATACCTGCACCAGGCCCGAAGTCAACAACATGGTCTGCAAGCCGAATGGTTTCCTCATCATGCTCAACAACGACAACGGTATTACCAATATCCCGCATGCGGCACAGTGTTGCCAGCAATTTCTGGTTATCTCTTTGATGCAATCCAATACTGGGTTCGTCAAGAATATAAATGACACCTGACAATTCTGAGCCGACCTGGCTTGCCAGTCGGATTCTCTGGGACTCGCCACCGGACAGTGAAGGACCTAGCCGCTCAAGGGAAAGGTATGACAAACCAACAGATACGAGAAAGTTGAGTCGATTGCATATTTCCTTCAGGACTTCGGCTGCTATCTCACCCGCAGCGCCTTGAAGATCCAGGTTACTGAAGAAATCGCTGGTCTTATCGATTGTCCAGCTGGATACCTCAACAATGGATTTGTCTGCCACCCGCACTGATGCACTCTCCGCTCGGAGGCGATCACCTTGGCAGGTGGTGCAGGGGGTACTGGCGAGAAATTGTGAATACCAGCGTTTCATGCCCTCGGACCGGGTATTTCGAAAGCGTCGCATCAGACGATTGACCAGTCCTTCGTATCGAGCAAAACCGGTCCCGTGTTTGCCCCAGCTGATTTTGTATCTTTCATCTCCTGTGCCGTACAGGATTGTCTGTTTGTGCTTCTTACTCAGTTTAGTCCAGCTCTTGTTGGTTGGAATTTTTAGATACTTGAATACCTGCAGATGAAAAGTTGAGCCCATGGAGCGATTCTCTTCTTGGATTCTGCCAACGGGTCTCAAGGCACCTTCCGCCAGGGTGAGGTCTTTGTCTGGAATTAACAGCTCTGGGTCGAAGGCAACCTGAGTACCCAGACCATTGCAGTCGTGGCACATACCTTGAGGAGAATTGAAGGAGAATGCCTGGGGCGTCAGGGCTGGAAATGAGATGTTGCAATGACCGCATGACAGGTGTTCAGAGTAGATCTGATCTTTTGAACCGTCCACCGCTGCAATTAACATCCCATTACCGAGATGGAGCGCAGACTCGACTGATTCCGTTAGTCGTTCCAGCATATCTGGCTTAATGACAAGTCGGTCTATCACGGCCTCGACTGTATGTTTTTTGCGTTTGTCCAGAACCTCGATCTCATCTGTCCGGATGATGTCAGCGTCGACTCTGAGACGAACATATCCCTGAGCCCTGGCATCCGCCAGCATATCTTTATGTTCACCGCGACGATTTACCAATAGTGGTACCAGCAGGAACAACCGAGTGTTATTTGGCAGCGCGCTCAGTTCTTTGGCAATATGCTGAGCGGTCTGAGTTTGAACTTTTCGCCCGCACTGATGGCAGTGCTGAACACCCACTCTGGCATAGAGTACGCGCAGGTAATCGGAGATCTCTGTAATCGTGCCAACGGTTGACCTGGGATTTCGGCTTGTGGTTTTTTGCTCGATGGAAATTGTCGGTGACAGACCTCTGATGGTGTCGTATTTGGGTTTTTCCATCTGTCCGAGGAATTGGCGGGCATATGCCGAGAGGGATTCAACGTATCTCCGTTGACCTTCAGCATAGAGAGTATCAAAAGCGAGTGAAGATTTGCCGGATCCGGACACGCCGGTCAATACCACCAGCTTTCTTTTTGGGATCTTGAGTTCGACTGACTTGAGGTTGTGCTCTCGTGCGCCCCTGATGAGGATGTGGTCTAGTTCGTCTACAGCTGTTTTCATTGTTATTTATCAGAACATGAGATTAATGTATATATATACAGTACCCTTAAGTCAAGTCTGGTTCACCAATCAATCAAATTGTTTTAGCTGAAGAAGGAATTGCTGTGTCAGTCCGGCTTTAATTTCAGTCTCGACAGACTTCCAGGTGGCGGAGAAGTCACCTTCCCAGGACCAGCTGACATCGTCGTTTTGCCGGGCCAGTTGAAACCTGAAGTTCTGGTCCAGCACGTCCTAGAAGAACGCTAAGTGCAGGCACTGGGTGCCTGGTGCGAATTGCGCCTGGGCTTCATGTCGTTCCGGGTCGATCTGATACAGGAGGCAAAATTGCTTGAAACCAGACTTGAACCAACGGACAAACGTTCTCCTCAGGCTTACGTTGATTATTAGCGAGACGCAGAGTGGCGAGATGCGAGATGAGGCCAGGGGACTCATCGTTTGCCAGTGTCGATTGCCAGTATCGATTGCTAGTATCGATTGTTAGTATCGATTGATACTATTTATCGACGACAGCAATAAAGCAAAACAGACATTGGGAATACAACATGGCATCAAAAACGGTCACCGGCTGCATGATCATCATTGGCAATGAGATCCTGTCCGGGCGTACGCAGGACACAAATCTGAACTACCTGACCAAATCTCTGAATGAACTGGGGGTAAGGCTCACAGAAGCCCGGGTAATACCCGATATTGAAGATGTCATTGTCGACACGGTCAACGAATGCAGAGTCAGTTTTGACTATGTGTTTACCACGGGAGGTATCGGCCCGACACATGACGATATCACCGCAGCCTGCATCGCCAAAGCATTTGATACCGAGCTTGAAATGCACCCGGATATCGTCGAGGTGATACAACGACGTGAAGCGCCGCCTGAAGTGATGAAATCCCGGCTGCTGATGGCTCGGGTTCCGAAAGGTGGAACCCTGATCGACAATCCAACGGGAGGACCACAGGGTTTTCAGATGGGCAATGTTTTTGTTATGGCTGGTGTGCCCATGGTCATGCAGGCGATGGTAAGTTCATTAGATGGTGATCGGATCAAAGGAGGAAAACCAGTCAGGTCACGATCCATAGGTGCCTATCTGGCTGAAAGCCAGGTGGCGGGTAAACTGGCGGTGATTCAAAACGAACACCCGGATGTGGATCTGGGCAGTTATCCCTTCTACCGAAAGGATGGCTACGGAACGAATCTCGTGATGCGAGGCACGGATGAGAGTGAGCTGGATGAAATGAAAGACAAAGTGCGTGCCATGATTGTCTCGTTTGGTGCAGAACCATTTGAGGAATAATCGGAAATCCAGGCGTAAGTGGACCTTTTTTTGCCCGCCTAACCTGCACCACTCGGCGCAATGAACTGTTAATGCCGGAAAACCAGCCATAGATTAATCAGAGCCCCTGACCTGATAGCGGCAGGTTTGTGTCTGAAGAGGCGTTTTAGCGAGGTTGCTTTGGTTCGGCAGCTGCGGGCCCTTTTCGACTTTAACTTTAGAGAAGAAAATGTACTATGAACGAATGGTGATCAGAGCTGAACTCAGTTCGAGAGCGTCGGTGGAAATGAGTCTATGAAATCCCTATTTTACATCACTTTAATTGTTCTTCTGGCAAGTTGTATGACACCGGTCAGGTATAACTACGAGGGTGAAGATGAGAGCAGACTTCTTGCAGAGGTTCTTGGGAAGAATCAGTCTGAATTTGAGTTGATTACCCTGGCGCTCAATGATCAGATTCGAGCAGACCTTGACGAGAGGATAGATCCGAAATGGGATGACAGACGTAAAATCAGAGAGATACGCAAATTTCTGTATGGCAAGGATGAACTCAACATATCATATGATGCGAGTGCGACCAGAACCGCCATTGATACCTATGAAAGCCGCAAGGGTAATTGCCTGGCACTCACTACTTTGTTTATTGCCGCCGGTCGATATGTAGGATTGGACGCTCATTATCGATCCGTGGACGTTAAACCCATGTGGGATCATAAAGACAATACGATGATTCGATACGAACATATCATTGCCAGTGGCAAGCTAAATGGCGCAGACTACACGCTGGATTTTCTTCCTAAGTTTGACGTCGAAGGTCTTGCTAACTGGCCTATCTCTGACTTAAAGGCACTGGCGCTTTTCTACAACAACCTGGGTGTGGAAAATATTGTTCAAAGAGAGCCAGGTCAGGCGATCGTTGAACTGAGAAAATCACTCGCGCTGGACCCAAGCCATTCTAGCACCTGGAGTAATATGGGTGCCGCGCTGTTCAGGGATCGCAGTTTTGAACAGGCCGAGTTCAGCTTACAAAGAGCCCTCCGCGAGAATCCGAATAATTATTCGGCCCTGTCCAATCTTGTGAGGTTATACCAGTCTCAAGGTCGGGATGAAGAAGCAGAAAATGTGCGCCACCGGGTACAGTCTTATCGTGAGCGTAATCCCTACTATCTGTATTTTCAGGCGAGAATGAAATTTGACGATCATCTCTATGATGATGCGATCTCACTGCTCAAAAAGTCCATCCGCAAAAAAAGAACCGAACCAATGTTCCACCAGGCGCTGGCAGAGACCTACCTGGCTGTAGGGGCTAAAAATGCGAGTTTGATGCAACTGGCGCTTGCAGAGAAATACCGCGAAGTGGATCCTTACTACCCGGAGGAAAAGATCGTTAGAAATAAGCTGATAGTACACAAAGCCCGGATGACACATATTCGCTGAAAGTATTGCGTTAGTTGGTGACTGGATTCTTATTTGAAGTATCCTGGCGAACCGGAAGCTGATCATCATCAGCCCAAACAGATCACTTGTTCCGAAATTCACTAGACTTATTACTATTGCTACCAGGGGAGATTTTGGTAGATTGCAGAGTTGTAGCTTAAACGACGAAATGAAGACGCCGCTCAGGTGTCTGGGGATTACTGCTTGAGTACCACTGAAACATCCATCCGGGAAGAGAAACGAGTTAATCAGCACCAGTGGAGCCGTTTCCTGATCACAACCTTATTACTGCACATTCCACTCTTCTTCTACCCGATACTGCGATTGGCGGACTGGCTGGCGCTATCCTGGTGGTTAACCCTGCTGATACTCATCCCCCTTTCGAGTAGCCAGATAGTCAGCCGAATATATCTGAGAAGTAACCGGCAGCCCTGGGCAAAAATTGCCCGAAAATTAGCGGATTTTTGGTTGGGCATCAGCCCGGTGCTCCTGCTTTTATTACTTGCCTTCGAAATCATTGTTCTTTTTTCAGACCTGAAACCCCATGTCGCTGCAGTGATGGTGATCGCCATTTCTATCAGCGTCAGTTTCGCGGGGCTGCTGGTTGCGATTACTCCGATGGTCAAAACCATTAGACTGACATCAGCGAAATTGACCAGGCCGGTGCGTTTTGTGCAGATCACCGATGTGCATCTCGGTTCAAGGAGTCGAACCTTCCTTGAGAAAATTATTTTCAAAGTCAATCGTCTGGAAGTTGATTTCCTTTGTATCACTGGAGACTTGATTGATGCCAGCGGGATCGAAGAGCGTGAATTGCGGTGTCTGAAAAGTGTATCCGGCCCTGTCTATTTTTGTACAGGCAACCATGAAAAGTATGAAGACCTGGATGAGATTCTTGATCGATTGCAAAACTTAGGTGTGACGGTGCTCCGGAGTGAAGCGTCTCAATTTCGAGAGGATGTGCAGGTTCTTGGTATCGATGACATGGAAGACCCGCTGCAGGTTGAGAAAGAACTTAAATTTATTGATCTTGATACCGAGGCCTTCAAACTCCTGCTGTATCATCGTCCCCGGGGTCTTGAGGCGGCAGCTGAAGCGGGTATCGACCTCATTATCAGCGGTCACACGCATAACGGTCAGATCTTCCCGTTTAATTTTGTCGTCGGCAGAGTCTTCGACAGAACAGAAGGGATGTATCACCTGGGTGAATCCCGGCAGTATGTTTCACAAGGTACTGGAACCTGGGGTCCTGTGATGCGATTGTGTACCCGTAGTGAAATTACTTTGTTTGAGTATCTGCCAGAATAGAATTATGTAGATTAGAGGTAAGCTTGTTATGTCACTGGATGAGTTCAGAGAAGAGACTCGCGCCTGGTTAGAGGAAAACTGCCCGACGTCAATGCGTACACCCATGCCACAGGATGAGTATCCCGGCGGTGGCAGACGCATGCAGTATAAGAATCCGGATACTAAGATCTGGATGGACCGGATGGCTGAGAAGGGGTTCACGGTACCGATATGGCCCAGGGAATATGGCGGCGCTGGATTAAACAGTAATGAAGCTCGTGTTCTGAGAGAAGAAATGTCCAGGATACATGCAAGGACACCACTCGTGGGAATGGGGTTATCCATGATTGGACCGGCGTTACTTGAATACGGTAACGAGGAGCAGAAGGCTGAACATCTTCCCAAGATAGCCAGGGGTGAGATCTGGTGGTGTCAGGGATACAGTGAGCCAAATTCAGGTTCAGATCTCGCCAGTCTCCAGACCAAGGCGATTGTCGATGGGGACGACTATATCATCAACGGCCAGAAGATCTGGACTTCCGGTGCTGATAATGCGGATTGGATATTCTGCCTGGTCAGGACCGATTTTGAAGCACCGAAGCACAACGGGATTACATTTATCCTGTTCGATATGACCTCGCCTGGCGTAAGCGTTAAGCCTATTAAACTAATCAGTGGTCTGTCTCCGTTCTGCGAAACTTTCTTCAATGATGTTCGAGTGCCTCGGAAGAATGTTGTCAGTAATGTCAATGAAGGGTGGACGGTCGCAAAACGCCTCCTTCAGTACGAACGTACGATGATTGGCGGTGGTGGTGGCGGTGGGCCGCGGACTCAGTCTCTCGCTGAGATTGCTGACAAGTACATCGGCAAGCAGGATGGAAAACTGAGCGATAGAAACCTGCGAGAGGAGATTACCCAGCATTCAATGGATGATCGGGCGTTCGGCTTGACCGTTCAACGAAATCAGGAAGAATCACAGTCGACCAAAGCACCAAGTTTTGTATCCTCGATGTTTAAAATGTACGGCACAGAACAGAACAAAACGCGCTATGAATTGATGCTGAAATCCATGGGATCACAGATGCTTGGTTGGGAAGGGGAGGGGTTTGGTTCCAGTGAACTCACACAGACCCGTGCCTGGCTCAGAACCAAAGCAAATTCGATTGAAGGCGGCACTACCGAAGTACAGCTCAATATCATAGCCAAAAGAGTACTCGGCCTTCCGGATTAAGTTCATGGCTTGCTAAGCCAACAAGCATCTGTGCACTGATCAGGCTCGACACTTGACTGTCCACGGCAGTAACCAGAATGAAGACGGGAGTTATAGTTGGAAATTTGACAACTATACCCATGTGATGTCGCCGTTTGCTCTGACCTTTGAGCAAACTCAGACACTGTGGGACAGAATTGAATCGCCAATATTGCTGATAAGCGGCAGCGAGACCTGGTTTGGTCAGGGCAAACGCCAGGGTCCTGCTCGGAACTTCAGGAATGCAAGACATGTCACGATCAAAAATGCAGGACACTGGGGCCGGCATGACCAGCTTGAAGAGTTTCTTCGAATAGCCCGGGCGTTTTTCTCCGGGTAGCATGCTACTCGTCAATCCCACTAGGATCTGTGCATCAGGGAAGTGCCAGATCAGGATCAAACCAGGCCAAAAGAGCCGGTAATTCTGATCGGGCGAAAGTGTGAGACAGACCTTCGATTTCTCTGAATGTCAGGTCTGCTCCAACATCCCCAAGCTGTTGTCTGGCCATATAGGCGGTTTCGATAGGGAACATCCAGTCTTCGGTCCCATGAACGAGATAAACGGGTCTGTCAGCCGCATACTGAAGCTGGCCGGTCATCGTAATATTGGGATGCAACACCCCGGAGAAAGGCGCCAGGTGAGTAAAAGGTGAGTTTTCGTGACAACCCGCCAGCATGGCATAGGTGCCCCCATCGGACATCCCCGTCAGCAGGACTTTGGATGTATCAATTTTCCAATTCTCCTTCACGTATTCCAACATGGATAGAAGTGCCGGCAGATCGTATTCCTCGCCCATTAGCGACCAGGTATCTTGCTGTGAAGTTGGGGACATTAAAATGAAACCCCGGGTTCTGGCTTCGCGAACCCAGGTCCAGAGAAAATCAGCTCCGTGACCAGTGCCCCCGTGCATGGCAATCACCAGTGGCGCTGGTTTTTCAAGATCGAGATTTTCCGGTACGAAGAGAGTAAACCCACCACGTTTATCGCGTTCATTGTTGGCATTCAGTATGCCGACGGTGCCAGGGATTGCCTGTTCAGTGCCTTCTGCAAGATTCTGGAGCAACTCGGTGTTTCCTCGAGCTTCTAACTCCACAAAGTATTTGTTTACCGGTGACAGAACGGATGTGAGGGGATAGATGCTTTCCTGGGCGCGACAGTGAGCCCGCATTGCCTGCATGAGCTTGCCAAATCCTTCCTCGTGTTGAGTCAGACCATCACAGGCTCTGAGAGCATAGGTAACACTCGAGTTGATTGTATCCTGGAAGTGTTTCAGGTCATCAGGAAACTCAAGCTTCTCGAACTCGGTATGTGCCATCTGCAGCTCAGTCTGAAACGGGCTGATGAAATCTGCCAGTTGGTCAAAATGAGTAGGGTGGAGATTGCGTTGCACTTGTTCAAATGCTTCCATTGCGGTCAGCAACTTTGGGATAAGATCCGTTATTGCTGCATGAAGCCGATCATTGTCAGAGACCATGTTGAATCACTTTTGAATTTGCGTCACCTATAAACTATACGAGATACCAATGGATGAATATACCTTTCATATTCCGCCTGAATGCAAAGATCCTGTTGAGGTGGTTTATGTTGATGAACATATTCTGGTGGTAGACAAACCCTCCGGGTTGCTGTCTGTGCCTGGTCGCATTGTCAAGGACTGCGTCAAGAGCCGGATCTCTTATGACTATCCAGATGCAACAATCGTTCACCGGCTCGATCTTGACACATCGGGTCTGTTGATATTGTCGCTCAGCAAGCTGGCAACCATCGAGTTGAACAGGCAGTTTCGAGACAGGATCATCGAGAAGAGATATATCGCTGATGTCTTTGGTCGGGTATCTCCTGACTCTGGCGACATCGATTTTCCAATTGCCACTGATTCCGCCAACAGACCCAGACAGCGGATTGATCTTGAAAACGGAAAACAGTCACTCACACGCTACGAGGTCCTTGAACGAAGCGGGGATTCTACCCGTTTGTTGTTGAAACCCGTCACGGGTCGAAGTCACCAGTTAAGAATTCATCTGGCGCATATCAATCACCCGATTCTTGGCTGTGACCTCTATGCACATGCTGAGGCGTATAGCGCCGCGGACAGGTTGTGCCTGCATGCTCACGAACTCCGGATCCTGCATCCCGCTGGCGGGCAACCCAGGAGCTTCAAGTCGAAGGTACCGTTCGAGAAGGCAAAAAAAAAGAGCAGTAGCGAGTAGGTTCGCTGCTGCTCTAGGGCCATTTGTATGGCTAGGGATTTATCCTGCTACATTAGGGTAATGTAAGCAATGAGTACATTATAGTCAGAATGTTAGCAATGTCAACATTTGGATTGATATTATTGACCTGTTTGATTCTCTGGAAAAAGGAGAGTGACGCTCATCTGAGTCGCATCAATTTCGGTACTTGAGCTGGCCGCCGCACCGATCGTACCACGTTCGTCATAATGCTCGCCGTAGTAGTTAGCCCTGACCATCTAGCTCCAGTCATCACCGAAGAAGGTGTTGGCCGTTAAGACAAATCGCTCGTTTGGATAGTTATTCTCGATATCTTTAACGATGTTTTATAGTTTTCATGAACAATGTTTCAGATCTTCAGGAACTGTATTGTGATCGACTTACCTCAAGGCTTTCATGGATTGAATCATGGAATACGATCTGAGGAGCTAGTATTGTTGTGGCTGATCTAAAACAATCAGGTGTTGACCAGAACACATAAGTAATGTGCACGGGAGTAGTTTGACTAAGCGCTTTATTATAGTTTTTCCTGTTTTGTTTTTCCTCTATGCCTGCAGTGGTGGTGGGGGGGGAGGAGGTACGCCAGCCCCAACACCTGCTCCGGCAGAGCCAGTACCGTTGCCTATCGACGTACTTGATTCAGTGCCAGACGCTACCACGAGTCTTGCCGCCCATCAGATGACTGGTTTCAGCGTGATCCATGCAACCCAGGCAGACGCAACTTTTGAACTTGATCTTGATTGCGGTGATCTTGAGACGCTGACCGTTCGGCGATCGCTAGTTGACCTGGCTGATGAAGATGTTGATCAACTCGTCGATCACAAATTCTCCTGTAATGAACTGGCGGCCAATACGTCCTATTCTGTGACCGTTGATGAATCTCGATCTAATGGCGATCTTCTGCAGGGAGTCATCAGTTTTCAATCAGACGACAGTACAATGTCTGTCAGCGTTCTGGCTGACCAATTTGTCCAGAAATCAGATGTTAATGATCTGTTCACTGACTATATCAATGCGGTACTTGTAGATGAATTTGATCTGGATCTAATTACTGAACTCCTGTTGTTACCCGTGATTATTGACCTGCTGACCACCGAGTGGGACAACCTGGCGGACCCGAATACCCGGTACGATGTGATATCTCAACGAGTCCAGTATGCATCAATTCAACCAGACGGCAGCTACTCAATGAGTCTGACCGGGCTGGTTGCTTTCCCCGATGTAGGGGATCTGGATGCTTTTGAAAAACGAGGTGAGGTTATCCTTCTCAACCATGCAACAGGATCGACGCCCTCTGAGATGGATTCTGATAATGCCTGGTTCATACTCGCTGAGCTTCTCGCCGGTCAGGGATACCTGGTCGTTGCAGCGGACAATTTTGGCCGAGGCGGTACTGAGGACTCTCCTGAAACATATCTGCAGGGCAATCGAACCGGAATCAATTCAGTGGATCTCCTGAGAGCCGTGACAGAAAGCGGTGATTATGATTCTGTTTTTGAAACTGAAGCACCAGTAGATGTTGATATCATTGGATACTCGCAGGGAGGTCACAGCGCGATTGCCAGCTGGCTGGAGTTAGTCCGCCATCATGGTCAGAGATTTCAGACCAGGGTTGTGCACAGCGGTGGTGCGCCGTACGACGTTTACCGGACTTTCCGGGGGGTCATGCAGCAGATAGCAGGTACCTGTAATGATGATGGTTACTGCAGACTGGTTGAGAGTGACGTACTCGTACCCTTTGCCACAGACAGGATTCTGCCGGGATTACTTGCCTATGTTGATGTTGGACTCAGCGAAGCAGATCTCATTGCAGGAGAAGAATTGGATTCTGATTTTGTGACGGGGTTTATTGAGCAGGATGCAGACTATGACGACCTAAAATCTTCACTTCAGCTAAACAGCTATACGAATGTAGTCAATGCTGAGGAAGTGTTCCAGGACGCACTGGTGGACATTAACCTCTATCACTCTGAGTATGACCGTCTTGTACCCGTCGATAACTCTCTGGATTTCTTTGACGCCATTGATGGCAATGTCCAGTCAACTTTGCATGATGATCATTGTAACGGGACGGGATTCCAATTGATCTTTGAGTCCATCGACAAGGTTGGTGTTATCCATACCTTGTGTGCTCTCAATGTGTTGAATGAAGTGTTTGATCAGCTGCGATAGGCATGTGCTTCATTTTCCTGCCGGCTTGTTGCCGCTTTTGCCATTTGTGAAACCATACGGAGGTCATTGGTCTTGTCTACACCAACTCATGATCCGTGTGGAATTTGAGTTAAGGCAGTTGAACCGGTGCGGCCATAACCGAGAGAAGGACACCGAAACCCGGAAGGATACTGAGGAATACTATCGATAGTCGGTTCATTTGTATCTCCTGTTCGTCCTTGCTTATATGACGAGAGATACTCGGATATAGTTTGGTTTATTGTGCAAAAAAGATAAAGAACTAGCGTCTGGCGAGTCTTTTTTTCTTGTTCTGGACGTAGTCCACCAGAATGTACTCACCCAGATTATGAGGTTCAGTGTAGAAAACCCTGCCACCATTTATCTTAGTCATCTGATCGACAAATGCCTTGAGATGGTAACTCTGATCGAGCATGAAGGTGTTTATTGTTATTCCCTTTGTAGTACAGCGTCGAATGGCTCTTAACGTTTTGCTGATTGTAGCCGGGGTTGGTGGGTAGGCGAATACTGGTCTGCCGTTCTCCAGGTGCGCCGTCGGCTCTCCGTCTGTAATCATAATGACCTGACGGGTTCCCTGCTGGTGCTTGCCAAGTAGTTTCTCGGCAAGTATCAGTGCGTGTTGCATGTTGGTGCCCAGAAGGTAGTCATCATACTGAAGGTAAGGCAGATCATGCGCTTTGATCTCCTTTGCAAAAGCGGAGAATCCCAGAACATACAGACTGTCTCGCGGGTATGTCGATGAAATGAGATTGTGAAGCGCCATTGCGACCTTTTTGGCAGACTGGAACGAACCTCGGAGCGCCATGGACCAACTCAGGTCCACCATCAAGACAGTCGCAGTCTCGGTGATGAGTTCACTACGATAGATTTCAAAGTCACTGGTCTGCAAGCTAACCGGTGAGCCGGGGCCATCTCGGTCCAGTGCGTTTCTTATGGTGCGAGGCATATGCAGATGGAACGGGTCGCCGTATTCAAATGGCTTTGAATCTTCGAGTCGTTCCCCAAACCGACCTTCCTCCGGCACGGCGTGATTGCCGAGGTTCTGTTTCTTTAATCGCTGGTAGATCTCACCCAGCGCTTTCTGCCCCAGCGTCCTGGTGCCGCGTGGTGTCAGTTCCCATTTGTCGCCATCTTTTCTGACGTAACCGGCCTTCTCCAGGATCTCCATCATTTTTTTCATTTCTTCCAGATTTTCTTTCGCATCTTCGCCCAGTAGTTCCTGCAATTTATCTGCATCAATGGAATCCATCTTACCGTCGTACTGGGCTTTCTGGAGCTGCTGTTCGAGTGCGTCCAATTCCTGCATTTCGCCCATGAGTTCCATGGCTGCCTGCAGGTCAATCTCTTCATCACCCGAAAAATTGTATCGCTTCCCCCGGGGATTGAGGAACGCCAGTTCTTTACTTAGCTTTGCTAGTTCGCTTTCCAGATCAGGGTCGCCAAACCTGTTGCCCATTAGCTCCTGCAGTTGCTGCTGCTGTTCCGGTGACATGGAATTAAAAAGTGACTGGGTTGCGGCCATTTGCTGCTGCATCTGTGCCAGCAGTTCATCAAGCGATTTCGGTGGATTATCACCAAACATGTCACCGTATTTAGATATAAAGTCTTCAAACCCAGGGTCTTCACCGCCAATTTTCTTGACCAGCATCTCATTCAGATCCTTCACCATCTGCTTCATTCGCTCCAGGTCACCATCAGACATGTTGTTAACCATGTTCTGAACATCTTTGAAGAATGATTGAGTCATCGATTTGCGCAGATCATCGATGAGTTGTAGAAACTTTTTCTGGGCATCGGTATTCAGGAATTCATACTTTTGCAGAGCCTGAACCTGCCCGGCCGGATTATCCGGCAGATTGTCAATAAACTGCTTGTTGTTCTTGCCGATATCTCCAAGAACTTTGTCCGAAAAATTTGGTCCAGCGCCATCTCCATTGTTGTTGCCAGTGTTGTCCTGGTGTTGTGGTTTGTCGGCTGATGAGTCAGGTAAATCGGGTTCTGAAGTTCCCGCCTCTGTGATTGCGTCGTTCGGGTCATTCAAATCTTTGAGAAGGTCATCCATGAATTTTTGAGACTGCTGACCTGCTTCTTCCTGACTTATCCACTCATCGATTGTTTCGCGTTCCATCTCAAGGATTTCGTTGAGCCGTTTTCTGATGTCATCTAATACACTGCTCATATCGAACTGTTCCAGGCGCTGGTTACGCTGATCTTTGAGTTGTCGTAGAAGATCTCGCAAACCCTTGATATAGCTGCCGTCGGTAGATTCAATACCGCGCTGCATGAGATAGCGCATGGCTTGCTGGAGGTCACCGAATTCCATCAGGTCATCTGAAAGTGCGGACATGATTTCGTTGGCATCAAGGGATTCAAGCTGGGAGCCATCCCATTCTGAGTACTTGTTCAGAGATGTGAATCTCATTGCCATAACTTGGTCCTAAAAAACCTCACAATTCAGAGGAGTTACCGCGGTACGTGGCACGTCCACCGACCCGGTCCTTATTCAGCATTTGATTAAGATGCAATCCTTCCAGGATGAATTCGACCGCTGAAGCTCGCAGTGCCGGATTGTCATTTGGGTAAAGGATCTGAACCGCAGCGTCCATTCCTTCAACTTTGTGGATAATAGCTGCATAGTCTTCTGAGGGTAGTGATTCACCTGTGGTCACGTTCATGCCCTCACTGAACTGCTGGGAAATCGTCTCCATATCTTCCATTTCGGTATACCGCGTAAATACAGTCTTAATGGAGTCACTAAACAGCTTTTCCATAATTTTGTCTTCGCGACCTTCTTCCATGGCTTCGAATTCAACCTTACCCTGCAACGATGGCATGATAAAAGGCAGATCACTGATTCGAGGCACCACATCCTGTTCTCCTACTGTGATGGCTCGACGCAGGGCATTTGCCAGTAAGGCTTCATAGTTTGCGACGGTTGCTCTTACAGAAACCCCGGAAGACTGGCTGATGTCAGGCGATTTCCGGGCTAGCTGGGTAATTTCCGCAATGATATGCGCCATAAATGAAGGTACATTTTCACGATACTCGCCCAGGTCGAGTTTGGTTTGCTCCTGTTCCATCACTGCGATTTCTTCGAGAACAGATTGCGGGTAGTGTGTTCGGATCTGTGAACCGTAACGATCTTTTAAAGGCGTGATGATACGGCCACGGTTGGTATAGTCTTCGGGATTTGCTGTCGCGACGATAAGAATATCAAGAGGTAGTCGAATTTTATGGCCTCGAATCTGCACATCTCTTTCTTCCATCACATTTAGGAGACCAACCTGAATTCGTTCAGCCAGATCAGGTAATTCATTGATCGCGAAAATTCCCCGGTTGGTATGGGGGATCAAACCAAAATGCAGCGCTTCGGCATCGGAAAGATAACGGCCCTCGGCAATTTTGATGGGGTCGACTTCGCCAATCAGATCCGCAATGGTAATATCCGGCGTGGCGAGTTTCTCTCCATAACGGGCATCGCGATGCAGCCACTGGATGGCTGCTTCATCACCTCTTTCTTCGATGAGTCGTTTTCCCTGAGCGCTGATAGGATTCAGAGGGTTTTCCGGTATCTCGACACCTGAGAGAATTGGCGTGAATTCATCTAACAGAGAAATTAAGCTGCGGATAATCCTGGATTTGGCCTGGCCCCTTTCTCCGAGGAGGATAATATCCTGACCAGACAGGATCGCGTTTTCAATTTGAGGGATCACGCTGTCCTGGTAGCCGATGATACCAGGGAATATCTCCTCATCGTCTGCGAGCTTCTTCATCAGGTTGCGTCGCATTTCTTCGCGCACCGAGATGATTTCAAAACCCTGATTCTTCAACTCGCCGAGAGTCGCAGCCCGTTCAGTAGTCACTGATGAGGTACTCCTTAATCATTGCAGCGTTCCAATCTAAACAGGTAAGAATACATGGTTGCAAGTGCAAATTGACTACTGAACGAGCCTTTATATGGATTGTTGCTGCCGGTAACGCTTTGTCATAATGTTCGCATTTGCAAAGTTCAAAGGAGAATTTCTTGATAACCAAAGGTGACGACTACCCGTTACACCAGACACCGGATCCAGTGGCCTATACAGGGGCCAGTCGCAATTTTTACGACAGGTACTTTTTCAATGGATATGACCGTGATGGGGAGGTCTTCTTTGCGCTGGCGCTTGGTGTCTACCCTTATGTCAATGTGATGGATGGTGCATTTTCAGTCATCATTGACGGTATTCAACACAATTCCTACGCCTCAAAAGTAATGCACATGGAGAGACTGGACACGGAGGTCGGGCCAATAAAGATCGAAATCATTGAGCCATTGCGAGTGCTTCGTATCGTATGTGATGACAAGGAGAATAGGATCTCAGCGGATTTGACATTTACAGGCCGCACACCTGCTCACGAAGAACCAAGATTCCTTCGCCGAAACGGGAGTCAGATCATGATGGATGTTACCCGCATGATGCAAAATGGTGTCTGGACCGGGTGGTTTGAAGTAAAGGGGAAGAAAATTGAGGTACAGCCAGAAAACTTCCGGGGAACCCGGGATCGCAGCTGGGGGATTCGTGGTATAGGTGAAGCCGACCCGCAGCCCAATCCCTATGCGATGCATCCTCAATTTTATTGGCTCTGGGCACCGTTAAATTTTGAAGGATTTGGCACCCACTATTTCGTCAACGATGACAAGGATGGTATCTCCTGGAATAGCAATGGTGTTGCCGTTCCCCTCATTGACGACAAAGATCGGGACGACAAAGATCGGGACGACAAAGATCGGGACGACAAAGATCGGGACGACAAAGATCGGGACGACAAAGATCGGGACGACAAAGATCGGGACGACAAAGATCGGGACGACAAAGATCAGGACGACAAAGATCAGGACATTGAACAGATGAGTCGTTTCTCATCAAAGCTTGAGTTTGTTCCAGGCACCCGGCATGCCAAACGAGCAGAAATAGAATTTACCAGCGCGTCTGGTGAGGACTGGCACTTTGAGCTGACGACAAGGTGGAACTTCAATATGAAGGGTATCGGGTACGGTCATGCCCACTGGGGCCATGGAAGCTACCATGGTGAACTGGAGACCGGGTACGATGAGTTTGTGGTCGCGGAAATAGAGCCATTGGATCTGCATGTTCAGGCTATGTGTGATGTCTTGTTGACGACATCGGATGGCGAACATCGAGGGCAGGGGGTACTCGAGCAGATTGTGTTTGGTCCCCATGCTCCTTCAGGGTTTAAGGAGCAGTTGGATATGGCCAAGTGAGTTGGGGTTTTTGTGATTGCGTCGAGGTGGATTCCGGATCAAGTCCGGGATGACTTCGTCACTTTTCGGCTATGACTATCGCGCGTTTTGGTGCGGGGAGACCTTCCACTGTGAGGTCTGGATTGTTTGGCTCCAGAAAGTCTGCCAGCGACTGGAAGGTCATCCAGCTGGTCGCTCGCTGTTCTTCTATGCTGGTTTGGGTAATGTCTACAGTGCGAATGTGTTTGAAACCAGTTTTTTGAAGCCATGATTCGAGGGCGAGGGTGCTTGGCAGAAACCAGACATTGGCCATTTTTGCATAGCGATCAGGTGGCACGAGGACTGACTCTTTGTCACCATTGATAACAAGTGTTTCAAGAACCAACTCACCGCCAGGACGCAGAAAACTCAGTAATTCTGTTAGATGGTCAATGGGTGAGCGTTGATGGTACAGAACACCCAGCGAAAAGACCGTATCAAACAGGTCGAATTCAGGTAAGTGTTCGCATCGCAATGGCAAGAGGTAGGCAGGCGTTGTCGGCAGGAATCTTTTGGCGATCTGAAACTGATACAAGAACAGTCGCGTTGGATCAATCCCAAGCGCGAGGCTCGCACCGGCGCCAAGCATTCGGAACAGGTAATAACCATTACCACAGCCAATATCCAATACGTTTCTGTTCGCAAGACTGGTAATGTGCTTTTCAATCCTCGACCATTTCCAGTCGGAGCGCCATTCAGTATCGATTTTGGTGTCGAAGAAGCTGAAAGGACCTTTACGCCAGGGCAAGAATTTTCTCAAACTCGGCTCCAGGCTTGCACGCAGCTCGTGACGCTGGCCGATTTTAACCAGGTCTGCATTGAACTGCCAGTGACGGGTGGTTAATTCTGGCAGATTCGCGAAAGCTTCATCCCACTCTGTCTTTCTTCCGTGAACCTGTGATTCGAAGTACAGATTCAAGAGATTCCGCAGCACCCCGTGAAAGGATTTGATTGGGGTATCGCTGGTATTGACAAAGAACTCATCAAAAAAGTTTTCGTTTGCCACCTAACAGGTCCCTGTGTTGATCGCCGAGTGATGAAAATCAATCATGAGATTTACCGGTGTGGTCGGCAGTAGTCACCGCTGAAACAGGGGTTCGCTTCCTTCGATTTTGAAAAACAGTAATCCGAGGCTGGCCAGCAGAGGGATGGAGCCGATCAACCAGCCCCCCTGGTGACCCGTTAGTCCGTAGATTACTGTCCGGCAAATACCGACAATCGGGATAATAACCGCCGCGTACCAGATGCCGAATTCCTGAAAATATGACAACATGAAAAGCAGAAAGAATACCGGCGAGGTCACTATACCGAGCCTGATAAATCCTTTTTTCAGAACGATGGACTTGCCAGTTGCGTCCGCAGCCGATTTATTGTCAACCCTTGTAAAAAACTGGCGCGCCAGCTGCTTTGGAATCTGCAGTCTGGTTTTTCCTGACTGACGATCTAGCATCAAGCCTGTGAACTCATCTTCAGTCAAATATCTATTTGTCATCGTTATCGAACCGCCAGAAATGAGGCAAAATTGAAACACCTTACAAATGTCTGGGCGGATTCGAAACCTGCCATGGTGAGTCGCTCAATATGTTGCTGTTCTGAATTGGGAATCAACACATTCTCCAGTGAAGCTCGTTTTTGAGCAACCTCAAGGTCGCTGTATCCCTGATACTTCTTGAATGCGTGATGCAGTTCGGTCATCGCATCCTGCAGTGAATCGTCTTCGAATCTGACCTTCTCAGAGAGGATCAAAGCGCCACCCTTGTTTATACCCTCGGCGATACTATTGATTACAGCCTGCCTTTCATCATCCGGTATGAACTGCAGGGTAAAGTTTATCACGACGATGGAGGCGTTCTCGATTATTGTGTCCTGCAATCTTTGCTCAAGAATTTCAACAGTTGCCTGACTGTGATCACGATCAATATTCGCGCGGCATCGCTCAACCATGACTCTCGAATTATCGACGCCAACCAGGTGGCAGGACTCCGGCAGGTGCTGTCTGATCTTGAGAGTCGAGGCACCAAGCGAACAGCCCAGATCATAGCAATTGGTATTTTCAACAGCATATTTTTCCGTTAGCACCCCGATGAGATCCAGCACAAGGGGGTAACCGGGAACCGATCTATTAATCATATTTTCAAAGACATCGGCGACACTGGCATCAAATCGAAATTCTTCGATCTGTTCGAGCGGATTTGCGTAAACAGTGTCTTTTTTCATAACTGGCTGAGACATCTCATCCGTAAATTTCTGGAACCAGTTAGTTTACTCCAAAAATCCATAGTGATAAGAGGGTCAAGACTTGATAAATTGGCTGACATCGATAAGATCAGCAGCCAGTAACCAGAATAGTAACGCCAAACGAGCGAGATGAAAGGCTTAACAGGATGAGTGTCAGGATTCTTCGAATAAACACGGCAGGTGCACCAGTTGATTGGTTGAATTGGCAAGATGCGGTCTGTCTGCATGCCAGAGAACTGGTCAGCTGGACCTATGGTGAAGAGGTTATGGCAGTTCACGGTGGACATTCTCGCCTCACCGGTGAACAAACCGTCGTACAACTTAACAGTATCATGGCTTGCAAGGGTAAGGTTTATTCCAGCAGACGGCGACATCCGCCATTGACTAACCGGGCGCTGTTTAGACGCGATCAGAATACCTGCCTGTATTGCGGTAATCATTTTCAGGAAGTCCGACTGAGCCGTGATCATGTGCTGCCAATCTCCCGAGGTGGCAGGGATGTCTGGACTAACGTCGTGACCTCGTGCAAACGTTGCAATGCAAGGAAGGGCAGTCACCTGCTGGATGAGATTAATATGGAACTGCTGGCGTTACCGTATCAACCGAATCATGCTGAATACCTGGCCCTATCTCACAGTGGCAGGATTCTGGGAGATCAGATGGCCTTCCTGAAACGACAGTTCTCTTCCAACAGCCGTTTGCTGCATGTCAGCGAACATTTACTGGCATCCTGACCCTCCCAAAGGGTAGTCTTAGCTAAACATATAATCCGCGGTAGTCCCTTTGTCGAAACCGATCTGCAGCATACTTCATACTTCAGATATCCACCTGGATAATGAAATCGGTTATGACGGCGATGAAAGTCTGGCACAACTCGGCTTGATGCATGTTGTTGATACTGCCATTGATCTCGATGTAAACCTGTTCCTGCTGGCGGGTGACCTTTTTGACCATAACCGTGTTAATGAGCCGTGCCTGGAATTTGCATCTGCCCAGCTGTCACGACTCAGATGTCCAGTCGTGATGATTACCGGCAATCACGATTGCCTGGCTGAATACTCTATCTATGGTTCATATGATCCCACCAATGCAGGCAATCATATTCATTTCATTACTGAGACAGAAGGCAGGGTGATCGAATTTGAATCGCTTGGGGTCCGTGTCTGGGGAAAGGGCATTGTTGATCATCATCCCGAAAATAAACCACTTGAGGATGTACCCAGGTCCGATTTTGATGGCTGGTATATTGGTTTAGCACATGGTTATTATGTTGCCAGAGGTGGCGACAGCTATTCGTCACTAATTACACCAGATGAGATTGCGGGCAGCCGCCTTGATTATCTTGCACTGGGTCATGTGCATGTGTTTGAAACAATGTTTCATGGCGAAACACATGCCGCCTATCCAGGTTCGCCAAACGGTGCCCAGGGCATCCGGGAGAGAACAGCAGCGCATATACTTCTCGATCCAAAGACTGGGGTCTCAATCAACCGGGTTGCCCTGAGCGGAGAATCAGAAAAAAACGGCGCATTAGATCATCCACTGGCACCTTAAGTCATACCTTGAGAAATACTTCTCAAGGTTTATCAGATCCCGTTGCAGCGGATTGTAGGCATCCGGGGTTATCCGTATGTCGACTGCCCGTGGTACATCGATAATGCAATCTTGACACCAGTATCATACAGCAGGTTAAGAAAGCGCCATTCACTCCCAAGCCAGTGATTTCTGAACGCTTTTTGGCCCTTGGTGCTTTTGCCGAGCATTACTTTTACCAATCATCATCTGGCTATGACTAGCTAGCCGTATCCTGGCAGTATGAGATTACCAGGGTCGACGCGAGTTCTCCCAGTCGAACGGCATCATTCCGGTTTCTGTGAGCTGATGAATACTGGCGGTCGGTTTTGATTCCGAGAGATCAAGGAATCCAATTGTTCCTAGTTGCGTGTTGAGATTATGGGGTAGTGTGGGTGAACCGGGATTGACACAGAGGACACCGTCGAAGTGATTAATCTGTTCCACATGCGTGTCACCATATACCAATACGTCAGGTTGATCGTCTGGATAGAGCCGCTTAATCCAGTTGCTAACCGTTAAATTGGGGGGCATCTCCGGCATGGGAACATAGTGTGTCAGACCAACTTTGAATCCATTCAGGTCAAGTAGCCAGGAATCTCTCAGCCTGTCATCATCTGGCTGAGTATTGCGACCACTTGCGCCATCATCACCATTACCGCGGGCGGCATAAGTTGGTGCGATCTCATGCAGTGCGTCAATGATAGATAAATCATAAATATCACCAGCGTGCAGGATGCATTCGACACCTTCAAACATTTCGAAGACATGAGGCCAAAGTGAATTTGTTGCTTCAGGAATATGTGTATCAGAAATCAGACCAACCTTCATGTGATAACACCTTCTTCAATCAATGCCGTTTGTTCCGCTTCAGTAATACCGATTTCAGTCAACAATTCAATATTATGTTCGCCAAGGAGCGGGGCACCTCGCTGTAGCTCAGGATTCGTCTGACTAAACCGGGCAGCAGGACGAGTTTGCCTTATTCTTCCTGCAAAAGGATGATCAGATTCGATTATGAGATCACTCGCGGTGATGACCGGGTGTTCAATCATTTCTTTGCGTTTTAAAACCGGTGCGCAGGGAACACCTGCCTCGTCCAGAATCTCGAGCCATTCTTCAGCAGTTTTTTCGAGTAAGGCATCCTGGGTTATCTGCAGTCGCTCGTTAGCATTCTTGTCTCTGAGAGCCGGGGTACTAAAACGTTCATCATCCAGCCACTCCGGATGACCTACTGCTCTGGCAAGTGCCTGCCATTGGTTGTTGGCCATTGCCGACACGCTGATATAACCCGTTTTCGTCTCGTAAATCAGATCAATAAAAGTTGCTGCCCGTTGAGCGCTTACCTCCTTTCCGACAAATGTCTGCCCACCCATGTCAGATGCCCAGAGAAAAGAGACGACGGTATCCAGCATGGATACTCTGACGTGTTGACCTTCTCCAGTGCGTTCCCGGTGGGCGAGGGCAGCGGTGACCGCCTGAGCTGTGGTCATACCTGTTAATTTGTCAGGCAGGATTGTACGAACCAGGCGAGGTCGTTCTTCATCAGATCCTGCCTGGATTGTTGTTAAACCGCTGAGCGCCTGCACAATTGGATCGTAAACAGGTTTGTGAGACCACGGATTGTCTTCACCAAAACCACTGATGGATGTATAAATGATATCGGGTTTAATCGATCGTACTTCGTCTTCACCGACACCCAGTCGTTCGACCACGCCAGGACGGAAATTCTGAATGAACACATCTGCCGTCGAAACGAGTCTGAAAAGAACCTCTTTACCTTTTTCGGATTTAAGGTTAAGTGTCATGCCACGCTTATTACGATTGTTATTCAGGAAGGTAGCCGTGAACTGATTTGCGCCATAGCCAGCACCACGAGCATGATCCGGGGATACGACAGATTCGATCTTGATGACATCAGCACCCTGGTCGCCAAGTAACATTGTTGCGAAGGGGCCGGAGATAACAGTGGTTAAGTCCAGGATCCGGTAACCCGTCAGAGGACCCGACATGAGAAAACTCCAGGTGATTGTTTTTGCGTACAGTTTATCTGTGCCCAGAACTTATTGGTACCCGGTATTTTTCAAACGAATAGCCTAGTTGGTGGGCTAAAGTAAAGTCTGGGATCTGCTACTCCCCGTGTTCTCGAAGCCCTAAAGATTGGGTAACTAATCACTCTGGTAGTAGCCGACTAAATCCGTGTCTGAGGGTATTCCCAACTTCTCTGCGTCAGATAAGAGCCCGGAGACGAAATGCCGGGAGCTTATCAGACGAATAAGGATATTAAGGGAAATCTTATCCAGAGAGATTTCCTGCTCCTGGCATAGAGGGTATGTTTCTGCGCATTGCCTGAGCATAAAGCCGCTTAGCTTATCAGCCAGGTTAGCGGCTTCAGCGATGGGTACGAATTGAGAAGGGGAGATAATGCCAAGATTCATGCTGCTCCATCTGCTCAAGCCTTCGAAGGCATATTGTTTCTCGCTGGGGCACAATCGGTTGGAAAACAGCGCGGTGCTGTTTTTAGGTTCTTTAAGCGTAGCTAAACTGGCATGAGCAGCAAGTCGCTGAGGTAACAGGAGATGTAACTTCTCGGTAGATCTATCCTCAGGTCTGGAGAGGAGTGCCTTTCTGCGACTCGTCTGATGTCTCATGTTTCATCGCAAACTGATCCTGCACCTGCGTTCGATGGAATACTCCCCGATACCTAAAGAATAATAGAGAATGGCGGAAAAGGAACCGGAAATAGACAGACGGCTGATTTTGATATATGCACCGAAATCAAGCACAATACGCGCCTTTGAAACACAGCCAAATGCGCCCATAGCTCAGCTGGATAGAGCACCAGGCTTCGAACCTGGGTGTCGGGAGTTCGAATCTCTCTGGGCGTGCCATTTCTATAGTTAAGTTGCGACTTCTCGCCGTCATCTAAACCCTCAAATCCAATCAGGCAATACTGGTTCTTGGCTTTTGAGGCAATACCTCTGGTTTTAGTCAGGACTTTAGCCGCAGGTGAGAGGCAGATACACCTCAGGATATTTTCCGAAAGTGAAAGGTTGTTTATTCTTCCGGGTCGCGACCTCTTTTAATTTAGGATCACTTGCTCGATCATCTCTTTAACGGTGAGAGGGGGCTTTCATGATGATGTACTTCAAGCCATCTACCATTTTCATGCACCCAAACTGCGCTAACACGATTAACTATATTTTGTATCTTACCATTCCTGGTATGAGTGCCCGACAAATAAAATGTAACTAGAGCCCAGCTGTCATATACCTGTGCTTCGTAGTTACTCATCAACAAATTCATTTCCGGGAAATTAGGAGTCGCTTTCATTCGGTCAGCTACCGCATCATAATCTGACTCCCATAACGGCCCACCATCTGGGAAATACATTGTAAAGTCATCACGATGGTGTTTTGACGCGCCACCGTAATCCGCGGTGTTGATGTAAGAATAGTGTTCCTCGATTACTTTCTTGAGATCCTGGGAAGCATCGGCAAATGCGCTGCTGCCTATTAATAGAATAATACTGCTTATGATTGCTCTCACCATGACATCAGCCCCTTTGCCTGAAAATTTTTAAACAAGTATAGAGCAAAGAGCAATTATGTAACTACTAATATGAATGCCAGTTCCTTTATTTTGATCTCCTGCTTTGCGTTTTATCCTTCCTAACCGCGACCTAACTGGTTTCTCTCTCCTGTAGCTATCACATCTTACCTGCAGATTTCTTTGAATAGGGAGTTAACTGTTCCTATACTCTGGGGTTTGCTCGTTTAATGTTGAAAAATATTAGGATGAATGCCATGGCCTTGCTCCAGGCGCATCGAAATCAATCAGGAAACTCTCATGAATAGGTGTTTTAAATGGTTCTTCGGTTTAAGTCTTTGGTTTACGCTGGTCGCTTGTTCAGGGGGGGAGGATTCCCATGCTCCAGCAGCTGAAAGGATAATACCGGCTCAACTGGGCACCGAGTTAAGGGCTGTCCATCGAAAGTTGCCCCTGGAGGGAGCACATAACTTTAGGGATCTCGGCGGTTATCTTGTTCCGAATGACCAGCGTGTCATGTGGGGAGCACTCTATCGATCAGATGCGCTGGACGAGTTGACCGATGAAGATGTGGCCTACGTCTCTCGACTCGGCATTCGTACTTTCGTGGATTTTAGGACAGTTCAAGAGAGATTGGATGGGCCTGACCGTTTGCCAGCCAGTGCAATGGAGAAATCCTTGCCAATCGAGATTGCACTGGGACCGCCCGGTTTAAACACTGGCACTTCGATGGATGAAATAAAAGATAAAGTGTTTAGTGGAGAGATCGACTTGTCCAATACGTTGGTCGACATCAATCGGGCTCTCGTCACTGACTTCACCGCAACATACCGGGAATTTTTACTTACGCTGTTAGAGAAGGATGAGGGGGCGGTTTTGTTTCATTGCACGGCGGGTAAGGATAGAGCGGGTTTTGCTGCTGCGTTAGTGCTCAGGATTCTAGGTGTCCCTAAAGAGAGGGTTATCGAGGATTATCTTTTGACTAATGTCTTTACTGAGAAGGAGACAGAAAAAATTCTATGGCAAATTCGTTTGGCTTCTTTTTTTCAGGCGGATACTGATAATATTCGCCAGCTACTAGGTGTGGAAGAGCGTTATATTGTTGCCGCCTTTGATGCGATTGAGTCGGAGTGGGGCTCCTTTGATCGATATGTTTCCGAGGGGCTCGGGATTAGCGCCGAAGAGATTGCCAGGCTCAGGTCAATTTACCTTGAGCCAAATAGTGCGTGACTGTGTCCGTTGGCCGGCCTGGGAAGGCAGCAAAAACTGAGTGAGCCGAAAATATGGAGGAGAACGATGCGGAGTTTAATAGGAAAGATTGAGTTGATATGCCTGTATCTCTTGCTGAGCGGCTGCTCTGATCCTGATATCGTGCCGGAGACGCACATCTCAACGCCCCCTGCCACTGCACCCACCATGGAGGCAGAGCGTTTTCCACTTCGAACTGCACTGTTCGGCGATCTGCACGTGCATACGAGCTGGTCCATTGATGCCTACACCGGGGGTAACCGCCTCGGGCCAAATACGGCATACCGATTTGCGAAAGGCGAGAAAGTCGAACTGCAGAACGGCACCGAAGCCCAATTACAGACGCGTCTCGATTTCGTAGCACTCACCGACCATGCAGAGGGATTCGAAGTGACCCTCGCTTGCACCATACCGGGTTCACCCGAATTCGACTTGCCTCGATGCCGAGCCATGCGTTCAGGGGATCTTGATGTAGCAACTATGCTGAAGCAGGCCTTTTCCATGGCCGGTATGCGGCCCATGCCGCATCGATACGACATTTGCAGTGATGACGCACAGTGCCAAGCCAACGCGGATGACACTTGGCAGCGGGTGCAGGCGGTCGCTGACGCACACAACGAGCCCGGCCGGTTCACGGCATTGATCGGCTACGAGTTCTCCTCACTGCTCGCCGAATTCGGCATGCTGCACCGCAACGTCATTTTTCGTAGTTCGGACGTCATCCCCCGTGCCATCTCATCGATCGACGTGCGCAATCAGAAAGACTTCTTTGATCAGCTCGATGCGGCCTGCAACGAACCCTGTGAAGTGCTCACCATTCCGCACAACACCAACTACTCGTGGGGACTCACCTTTTCCCGCACCGACGAAGACGGCTCCGCCTATTCCAGTGAAGATCTCGAACGACGCTCTCGCATCGAACGTCTGTTTGAGGTGACGCAGCAGAAGGGTAGCTCTGAGTGTCAGATCAGCGTCGGCGCGTCTGATGAGGACTGCAACTACGGCATCATGTTTCCGCCCTGTGAAGGGGAAGGCGATCGACGCTGCGCGCGCGAAAGTTCGTTCTTGCGCAATGCGTTGCTCGACGGGCTCGCGCTCGGCACGGAGGGGCCATTTAATCCATACAAACTCGGCGTCATAGGCTCTACAGACACCCACACGTCCGACCCCGGAAATACACGGACGGGCATCCCAACCTTGTTTAAGGCTGCCGAAGGCATAGGCTTGGCCGTAGATCGGCTTATGGAGACGGAACACCCGGTGATTGGTCCCATTCGACGCCTGTCGCTTGGTGGGCTCGCGGGCGTTTGGGCGAAGGCTAACACCCGAGCCGATATTTTCGATGCGCTTGAGCGTCGCGAAACTTTCGCAACCAGTGGATCCCGCATGCGCATCCGCTTTTTCGGCGGCGACCTGCCCGAGAATATCGGCGCCCAGGAGAATCCGATTGCGCTCGCTTATGATCTTGGCGTGCCCATGGGGTCTGATCTCAATGTTACCGACGCGCCACGATTCTGGGTGTGGGCCAGCCAGGACCCAACCGGTTCACCGCTCGATCGCATCCAGATCGTCAAGGGGTGGGTCGAGAATAGTGAACAGCGCCAGCGCGTCTGGGATGTGGTCTGTTCGAGCGGGCGGATGCCGGACGAATCGGGCAAATGTCCGGACACCACTGCAGATGTGGATCTCTTAAGTTGCGAGCGCACCGGCGAGGAAGGCGCCCCGCAGCTGGAAGTCACCTTCTCCGATCCCGACTTCTCAAGCGAACAGCCGGCGTTCTATTACGCACGCGTGCTGGAGAATCCCACTTGTCACTGGACTACCCTGCTCGCTAACAGCGCCGGCAGCGATCTGCCCGACAACCCGCCTGCGACGGTGCAGGAACGGGGCTGGTCCTCGCCAATCTGGTCGGCATCTCGATAAGCCATTTCCCAACGACCCAGTTGTGGAGTGCATGTGAGCAAGTTATTGAAGTGGCCAGTATCATCTTTGGCAGCAATGGCCTGAGTTCGTTCAAAACGCACCCTTCATTCAAGCCATGAAACAACATATGAATACGGATGAGAGCACCCGGGACATGTAAATGCGTGGGATCGGGGAGCTTGTTGCCTATACAGGAGAAGGCCCATGTACCCTACGGTTAACAGAATCACTATCACTAGCAATAGGTCTGGCAAAAATTAATCGTTGGTCATAAGCCAAGCCAGTGTGGTTGCACTGTGGTTTTCTTTAGTAAAGCAGGCAAAAAGTTTCCCCACGAATAAATCGTAATTCTTATAAATCAATTGCTTAAAAGCCCCAAAATGAAGTATTTGCGGGGAAAATAACCAGGTCTAACTACTTGATAGTGTTGGGGTTTTTTAACATAGACTGAATCGCTTCGAACCTGGGTGTCGGGAGTTCGAATTTCTCTGGGCGTGCCACTGAAATTGCCGACTTTATGTCGGCATTTTTTTGCCTGTTCCGGAGATATGAAGAGACTCCTGGTTGCGATTATATTTGGTCACAGTCTTCAGGAATATGCCTGCAGAATATCTTCTCTATCCATAGCGCCATCACTCGTGTATCGGATAATTTCGGCGGCACGCAGAACGAAAAAATCTTCTGATTTGACGGTCGTATTGATTGTAATGCCGCCAATCAACGCGATCGGTTTGTCAGGTTTTACAGAATCTATGATTTGTTCCAATTTTTCTTGGATTACGGAAAAAGAAATTTCAGTCACTGTTTTTATCGAGTTTTCAGCCGCAGTAATCTCTGTAAAATGATCCTGCAATCCTTTCTCCAGAAGATACTGCTCACCATCAAGTTCATTGAAGACAGGCTGGTAATCTTTATTGACAACCTTCTCGGTTAGACTGATCAGTGCATCACAAGCATTTGTATCTTGCTGCATGCCTGCTCTGTGAACTCTGCCAAGTGTCCCGCTTTCATTGATGCCGATATGAGGTCCGAACAACAGCAATAGGCTGCCATTATCGGGAACATGCCCTAAGCAAGCCGAAAATCCAGTAATACCGCACGAAGGGTAGCCACCTAAACCGGCCAGAAAGAAGTTTTCTCCCCAATGTTTGGTGAAGATGTTGAGATCACGGTAATTGATTTCATCACGGCAGATGCAGTTTGCAAACAGCGTATTCTCAGCTCTAAATCCTCTTTTTATTAGCGTCTTTTGAACTTTCTCAGCAAATTTATTAAAAGGGATGGCGTCTGCATATTCACTCACTAAAATCTGTTGCCAATTCATATTTGGCGGTTCTGCCGATGGAGTTTAAGATTTGACATCCGATTTATCCTGTGTGGCCTCGGACTGAGAGTATCGTTATCTTTCATGCTTTTCATCTACTGTCGCTTGAATGGACCAGTGTCGGGTGGTTCATCTGGGATTCGTCCGCACCCGTGTCGCTGAAAGCGGAAAGGAGGAAAGCGCCGCGGCCCAGCAAGACGATGAAAATCGCGCCACAGAGCCAGAGCAGTAGTGCACCTGCCTCATTCTGGTGTTGAAGAGAATAGGTGGTACAGACTGGAACCACTGCCGTCATATATACGACCCCCGCCGTCAGGGCCATTGCCAGGCTGTAAATGCCGAATACCATCTTTGCCTGAAATGGCATTCTGGGCAGGCTCAGCAGCAGGAAACAACCAACGGTCAGCATATTAAGATGCATGACCTGATCGACCCAGGTGTTCGTTACTGCGGCGTCCAAGGAACGTGGCAGCATCCAGAAAACCATACTGCCCATGGCAAAGATAATCGCCGAGAGCCCCAGCGATGCGAACTGGAGCCTGGGCAACGGCCAGATCAATCCGCCAGCACAACCCAGAACCACGAGCAAGGGCATCTGCAGCAACATGTGCCGAGACATGGATCCGTCAAGAAACGAATCAACCGGGGGGCACACCGTCACTGCGACACAGATAACCCAGCAGGCGCGTTGCAGCATCATAGCCTTTGCTCCAATGCTGCAATCATCCGGTCGCTGTTACCAGGGCCTTCGAAAACCTGGACGACCTGTCCTTCAGGGTCGAGCAGGAATGCCTGGGCCGAGTGATTGAATCGAGAATCTTTCTGACTTGAGACCCAAACACCCAGACGAGAAAGATCTTCCTTGATTCGATCATCAAGTGGCGAGGAGAGTGCAGCTAAATACCACCCGGCGGGTTGGCCATGATGACTCCAGGTGTCAAACAGTCTCTCCGTGGTGTCCCGAGCAGGATCAAAACTGACAGTCAATAATATGAGTTCAGATGGCATTCTGCTCGAGAGAGCCCGATGCATTTGATGATAATCGGCCATGGACAACGGACAGACGTCACCGCAACTCAGGTACGAAAACTGAAGCATTACATGTCTGCCATTGAAGGTGTCGGTCTCACGCAGGACACCGAACTGATCCCGAATGTGGAAAGAGGGAGCGGCTCGAGGCAGATCTCCTGCAGCCTTAAGCGTATGAGAGAATGTTGTAAAAGCAGAAAAACCAGACGTCCACCAGGATAGTACGCCCAGCCACGCAGCCAGGATAAGTAATGGGGGAAAGAGCCGAGTCCGCAGCAGTCTCAGTTTTCCGTACTTACCTTTGAGTACCATGCACCCAGGCTCCGGAATACCGCCGAGTAATAGATCAACATGCCAATCAGAAAAACCGTAATGAATGCGACAGCTACCATCGCCGTCATCTCACCGAATCTAGTGACGGAATCGATACCAGTTGCGGTGTAGTCGGCAAAACGTCGTGGAACGGACTCGAGGCCAGCCAGGTAGAACATAAGAAGGAAACCATAGCCGCCGAGGATCATCGTCCCCAGGCTAAACTTGGCGGTGTGCTCTGCCTGGGAACCGAGGAAGTGATAAATGAAGCCGAACAACATGAATACGAACCCGACCAGGAAGTACGTATGGAAATGGGCAGGAACCCACAGGGTATTGTGAAAAAGTATGTTCACCACAATGGTCGAATCCACAATAGCGGCCAGACCACCCACAATCCAACCCATCACGCCAAGCACCATACTCAGAGGTACGAAAGTCCAGCGGATGCCCGAGCGGTAAACCTGGGTCATCACTCCGAAAACCGTCACCACCGTGGCGGGAACCGCACTCAGAAAAGACGCGATCTGCCCGGCGACCTGTAAGGCGACTGGCTGGACGAAGTCCATATACAGGTGATGCAAAAAGGCCAATAGCACCAGTAGTAGTACGAAATTCCACGAAATTACAACAATGGGGTTCGTTTTCCAGGGTCGACCTGAATATGTCGGAAGCAGCTCATAGACAACTGCGACGCCGCAGTACATCGTGATATTGACCAGCGTGTGACCAAACAGGAATACCGCGTTTTTCATCAGGAGTGCGTCAAATTGTAGCTCTGGTGCCAACCACTGAGCGATATACAGCATCAGCATGACTGCGCCGACGATTGTGGTGACAGCACCGGCAATCATGCTGATCGCCACGATCAACACCACAGGCGGCAGTTCGTCCTCGGTTTCGCCTTTCCGTAAGTACTGCCAGCCCAGCATGCCGCTCAATCCAAACCTGCCCGCGATCGCCCGTAACAGATCGAGTTGACCGAGCAGCCAGGCTACTCCCAGCAACATAACGGAGACCACAGCCAGGCCGATGGACCAGGTGGGCCAGGTTGGCATGAACGGCAGCGGGTACAGCATGTACCATCCAGGCCCGAAACGACCGATCAAAGTCGCCACGATCAAACCCACCACACCCAGCAGAATCAACGCTAAATTGAAGCCCATCAGGCCCACACTGGGTCGTACGTATTTTGAGGAAAGGTACCAGATTGCAGCGTAACCGGCAGTGTAGAGAAGGCCTGCCATACCCAATCCGTGCAACGTCATGATGGCATAGAACAAATCTGGCGGAACGGCCGCAATGCCAGATTGGCCTATCCGCATGACGAGTCCAAGCAGCACTAAAACCAAAAACACAATCAACACGGTGATTGAATAGGCACCTGCCCAAAATCTTACTCTCGAACTTTGTTCTGTGGCGTTGGTCATTTCATCTTCCTCCCCTACGTCTATTCAACCAACATGGTAGTGACCATGTTGTGATGGGCGAGACCGCAATATTCCATACAGAGCACGTGATATGTACCTGGCTCCGCAAAAGTGTGCACAAGCTTGTTTACGTATCCTGGCATGGCCTGGGTTTGGGCTATCAGCTGACCAGTCTCATCGTAAATACCAAAACCGTGATTTACATCCACCGCAGTCACTTGAAATTCAATGGCTTTACCGAGTGGGAGAATCAAAGTATCGTTCCTGGCCTGCTGCGGATTTTTGCTGTTAGTCTGAACAGGTCCGATCTCCCAGGACCATATTCTTGCCGACACCGGAACGATAAATTCCGGTTCTTTGGATGCGAGGTTTGTGTAGGGTAGCGCTGGTAGAGTCAACAACAGCATAAAGATGATTACAACCGTCAATACCAGAAAATACCTTTGTCGGATCCTGTAGAGTCCTGTGGCGACTGTTTCTGCTGACTCAACTGATCTGGCGTTTGAAATCACCCAACTCGTGATGAGGAAAATCGCAATCGTCCCTACCAGGGTGACCAGGCCTGCAAAAACTATGATCATCATTTACCTCCTGCTCTCATTCGATGCTGCGTTCCGCCAAGTTTCGGACAACGCCGTGTGCATCCTTGACTGCTTATTGTAAGCGGCTTTCTGTGTTGTCTGTCCGACAGCAAGTCACCTGCTAATCCTCATGTTTCAGGTTCGGTACTGAGACTGACTCGGATTCCAGAGTGTTGACCTTTCTCGGCTGACATAGACTGAATCCTACTTAAGCATTCTGCATATACGGGTGACAAACCAGTGACAGGGATAACCACCTTTTCAGGAGCGTATCACAGGGACCTGGGAAGACAATAATTGACCGAACAGTCTCCTTCGTCAGGAATCGAGCACATTGAGGATATTTGAGAATAAGACACGGACAGTTAGTCAGAAGCTGGGATACAATGGTACTCAGGTAAAAAAAGTGTTTCAACTGATGTGTTCTCTTACAGATAAAGGAGGCAACACAGATGTCCTATACCATACACGCGACCAGAAATCTCGTCTTACTTCTTACTGTTCCTGGCAATATGTCTACCGTTCTTGCTAGTAGTAGTGCTCACCTTCGGAAACTATAAAGATGTCGAAACCACCCTGCAAGAGGCCGTCACCATCGATGAGAGGATGCTCCTACTCTCCAAACTGAAATCGAACCTGGGATATGGTGGTGCCATCCACGTGTTTAAAAATTACCTCCTCAGACATGAGGGGCAGTACCTGACAGAGGGGGAGCAGGCGTTTTCTGAGTTCAAGTTGGCTCTCGAGGATTACCGGGAAGTGGGGGGGATCACCCAGGAGGAACTCTCAAGAATCAGCGTCATCGAACAAACCATGTCAAAGTATCATGAAGCCTTCTCGACTGTTCAGAGCTTGTATGATCAGGGTAAGAGTATCAAGGAGATTGATGCGATTGTCAGAATTGACGATACTGATGCGGTTGCAGCTTTTGGAGAGCCAAACCTGATACTGTATGAGCGCAAGAATTCGAGCTCAAAAATTGCTCAAAACGCACTCCGTCAATCAATGATTTATACCGTCGCGATGTTTGCTATCGTCTTTGTGATTACCGCCGTGTTTCTGACCCTGTTTGGCGGTCTGCTGGGGCAGCGCGACGACAGCCTTCAGCATGATTCTGGGTGAGATCTTGTAGCGACTTATGACGTATGATGAATCATCAAAAACCTCTCTCCTCTGGGTGTTCAGCACGCTCCATAGCCTGGATCACGTTATGCATCCAGAACAGGCAAATGCAGGAGATGACCCACATAAACATCCAGCAACTCGTCCACAACCCGGTGTTGTCGAGTAGATAACCGAATGTAATCGGGCAGAAGAATCCACCGAGGCCCCCGATTACACCGACCATACCGCCGACAACACCAACTTCGTCGGGAAAATAGTCAGGGATATGCTTATACACGCCGCGGCACCAACACCCCAGACGCCTCCGAGTACCATGACAAAGAATGCGAAGATCCAGACGTTGGCCTGGAAATAGATCTTCGTGATATCCCTGGCCAGAAGCTCACGTCGTTCGATATTTTGCCCGACCTCGACGACGATAAGCGTCGATATTCACTTTGCATTAACTCATGAGCGTCGCATTCTGTATGGCTGTGGCATTAACGCAAGAACAAGAGCTAAAGCAATCGCAGCAGTCCATATGAACCACCCATACGTATATTCTCCGGTGGCCCCCTTAACTGTACTCATTACAATTGTCATGACTGCACCAGTCGATGCCCCCGCTGTTTTGGCCAATCCGGTCACTGCACCCACTTCTTTGAAATAGAGCGGTATTAGTTTTACCACCAGAGATGCCCCAGTACCGTAGAGTATGGCAATTGCATAAAGAAGGGATAATTGCCAGAGGAAAGGTAACTGCGCACATAAGGCTGCAGCCAATACCATCTCAACACCTAAGCAATAGCAAAGCAATTTTCTGGGATTGTACCTATCTCCGAGCCAGCCGCTGATGGGCCTGGCACCCGACACCAGAAGGACAAAAACCGGCACAAAAAGCATAATCGCCTTTTGTTTTTCTATGTCATATTGATCAACGAGATATGTGGGGAGGAAAGCGGCATTGAACATAAGTGCGCCAAACGTTGCCCCATACAGGTAAGCAAGAATCCAAGGAAGGATACTGGATTTGTAAACGGAAACTATGCTAACGAAAGTGAACCTTTTATCTCGACTGGGCGGTTCAGAGGTCATTGTCCAGTATACAAATGCAAGAATCAGGCTCAAGGTAGCGTATATCGGGAATATAAGACGCCAGCCCTCAAACGGACCCAACGAAAATTTCGGGGGTAAATCAGAACCGGGAGCACCGCCAAAAACATTGTTGAGTAAAAAAGGCACTAAAATCATGCCCAGCGCTACGCCTACATTGCCAAAAGCATACAACCCGAGCGCTGCTCCTTGTCTTTCCTTAGGGTACCAAACGGCAACATGGGTATTGCCAATAATGAAACTTGCACCGCCTAAGCCCATGAACATACCGACACAGAGAAACGCGAAGTAACTGTCGGCGAACATGTATCCTATCATTGGAATGGGGAGAAAAAGAAGAAGCAACGTGAATACAATCCTCCCTCCCCATAGATCCGACGCTATCCCCAGAAGGAGGCTGGTGATGGCTGCAAAAAGTGGCGACATGGCAGCCACAAGCAGGACCTCGCTTGCAGAATAACCATACCAATCCTTTAAGTAAGGAGCGAGAGAAGAGTTTATAGCCCATACACTAAAACCATAGATGAATGTAATAAGAGCAACGGACAAGACCTTTGGATTACCGGTAGGCTCCCATGAACTCTCGCCTTTCACATTCCTCTTTTCAATGCCACCCAGTTGAGAAACCGTGTCCTCAGTATTCGAATTTGTCACATCGATCACCTCGTTCCTCGCTAGACGACAGTCAAAGCAGCTTATTTCTTTAACGCCACGAACCTTCTCATGGAGATAAAGGGCCTGGTAAAGTAACCGAACGGAT
>Ga0208524_1000014_pt1 | contig 93091 bp, 92 predicted proteins | sample ETNtaG_28_FD_185779 | JGI IMG/M metagenome (GOLD analysis project Ga0208524, IMG submission 185779) | Marine microbial and viral communities from oxygen minimum zone, Eastern Pacific Ocean - ETNP201406SV61 (SPAdes) (version 2) | ecosystem: Environmental > Aquatic > Marine > Oceanic ... | reverse complement strand
ATCTTCTTCACAGCCTATCGTAAAAATCAAAGTCAAAGGCAAAATTAACATTATTAAGTATCTCATTGTTTATTGTCTCCTTATATCACTTATTAAGAGGAATTTAATGTCAAACATCTAAATTTACGAAAAATAACCCAACAATGTGGGTGTGTCTTTTATTTTAAGGGTACTACCCCCCATTTGGTTTTTACAGGTTGGAACTTTGGTTGAGTTTTTTGATTAGAAAGGGTAGAAGGGTAGCACTATGGTAGCACTATTTGCTACTTGAGGGCTTAAATCCCACAAGTTCATTGATATTAACCACTGCTTCTTAAGGCTACAAAAAAACCCCGTTTATCGAGGATAAACAGGGCTTCAATTAAGAGCGGGACCGACGAGATTCGAACTCGCGACCTCTGGCTTGACAGGCCAGCGTTCTAACCAACTGAACTACGATCCCAGTTATTAAAAACTATTTTTTGTCCCGGTATATCAGAGCAACAGGAATAACCACTACATATCCGAGAAAAAGCATTATCGGGGCGATGGTCAGGCTTTGGGTTGAATATGTTTCTCCGGTTGCCATCACTATATACCCCAGAGCGATCAGTAAAACACCTACAGCAAAAATGATATAATTTTTACTGGTAAAAGCCCATCCTTCAATGAGATGCAAGTGTTTTTCTTCGTTATTTTTGCTCATAGCGACGAGGAAATTAAAGCACCCTTTTCCCATGACCAAAGGGAAACTTTTTAATTAATATATAAACAGGAAATTGACTCGTGTTAATAAGAGTCCCTAAATTTGCACCCCAAAAATCATGGCATTACAGTACTTTAATCCGGGGAAACGACTGGTTGGTGTGGTACTTGGAGTGATCCTGTTCAGTGTGCTGGCTTTTTTTCTGTTGATCATCAATTGGCCCCAGGGAAATCCATATACATTGATCAAGGTCCGAATACCGAAAGGATCGACGATAGCAGACGTTAGCGATATTTTGAAGAAACAAAATATCATTTCCAATGAACGTGCGTTCAAGATAGCAGTTTGGACATTGGGGCATGAAAGAAAATTGCCTGCTGGTTCATATTCATTGGAAGACGCCCAAACCAATTTCGAGATCATTGATCAGTTGGTCCATGGTGATCCAAATCTGAAACGATTGACGATCTATGAAGGATGGACCATTGACCAGATCGCGGAAGAATTGGAACGGTTATTGAATGTGGATGCAAATGATTTTAGGAAACTGTGTGAAGACAGGAGCTTATTGAAAAAATGGAATGTTGACCATGATTCTTTTGAAGGTTTCCTTTTTCCGGATACCTATTACTTCCTGGAAGATCAAGATCCGGAGGACATACTTGAAACTATGGTCAAGGAATATCATTATTGTGTGACTGATACTATGCGTCTGCGGGCGAATGAGTTAGGATTAACAATGAAGGAAGTGGTCACTTTGGCTTCAATCATTGAAGGAGAAGCGCTTTATGATACCGAGCGACCGGTAATATCGGGAGTCTATCATAACCGCCTGCTGAAAGGGATGAAACTACAAGCTGATCCCACGATTCAATATATAATCGAAGATAGTCCACGCAGGCTTTTGAAAAAGGATTTAAAGATTGAATCGCCATACAATACTTATTTAAATAAGGGGCTGCCACCGGGGCCAATCAATAATCCTGGAAAAGAGTCAATTTTGGCAGCATTGTACCCTTTAAAAAATGACTTTCTGTTTTTTGTCGCTCGTGGAGACGGCTATCATACGTTTACTAAAACGGAGCAAGAGCATGAGCAGGCAAAACGAAAATTTCAAAAAGTTCGCAGAAAAAATCACCGGCAACGGAAAATAGAAAAAGCAAATTCGTAAATAAATGGCAAATAACACATTAAATAAAGTACAGAAAAAAGCAGTGCAGGCCGTTGGTAATCCAGTGTTGATCTTCGCTGGTGCCGGAAGCGGTAAAACACGTGTATTGACTCATAAAATTGCACATTTGATTCAACAGAAATATTTCAAGCCAGAAGAAATATTAGCTGTTACATTTACAAATAAGGCAGCGGAAGAAATGTCAAAGCGTGTGTTGGCCTTGATCAGAAATAAAAATGTACCCCTCAATATTGGTACATTTCACTCTATCTGTTCACGTTTGCTAAGGCAAGAAATCCACCGGCTTGGTTTTTCCAAAGATTTTGTCATTTATGATGTCCAGAACCAGGTGGCATTAATACGGTTGGTGATGGATGAAATAAATGTTTCCCGGACGTTTGTGGATCCCAGAACGGTCAGTAATCGAATCAGTTATTATAAAAATAAATTATTGAGTGCTCAAGACGCCACACGATCAGCCCGGACTATTTTAGAGAAAACAATCTGTGATATTTATAAGCATTACCAAACTGCCCTGCAGAAAAACAATGCCCTTGATTTTGATGATCTTTTGCTGTTTCCACTGGAATTGTTTGAGAAATTTCCAAAAGTACTGCAAAAATACCAGGAAAAATGGAAGTATGTCCTCGTAGATGAATACCAGGATACGAACCGACCGCAGTTTTTATTTATAAACGCGATTGCCAGTAATCATAACCAAATTTGTGTCGTTGGTGATGACGATCAGTCCATTTACGGCTGGCGGGGAGCAGATATTCGCAATATCCTGAATTTTGAAAAATCCTTCCCCGGCTGTGAAATATTTAAACTGGAGCAAAATTATCGTTCCACCCAGCAAATTCTTAATGCTGCTAGTGCCGTAGTAAATAATAACGAAGACCGTGCCCTGAAAAATTTAAAAGCCATGAATGGTGCTGGCGATAAATTGGGGCTTCTGGAAACCAACGATGAAATGGAAGAAGCCGATGCCCTGATCAGTGTTCTGGAAAAAGAGATCAAAATGAATAAGCGCACGTTCAGCGATTTTGCAGTGCTGTACCGTACCAATGTCCAGTCAAGAGCACTGGAAGACAGCCTGCGCCGGAATGGTATTCCCTATAAAATTATTGGCGGTATCCGTTTTTACGAGCGCAAGGAAGTCAAGGATCTGCTGGCTTACTTGCAATTGATTGTCAATAAACGGGATACTATTGCTTTGCGCCGTGTAGTCAATTTTCCACCCCGGGGCATTGGCCTGAAAACAGTGGATAAATGTGTCCAGGAAGCTAAAAAATCCAAAAAAGAACTATTCGATGTTTTGGCTGACCCTTCCAAAATGAATATACGCGGCAAGCAGGCGGATGAATTGCATACTTTTCATGAAATCATCAGCAAATACCATGATTTGCTGGATAAGCTGAATGCTGGCGAACTGGTGCGAACTCTGGTAGATGAAATAGGAATCCTGAAGCATTATAAGAAACAGGACACACTGGAAGACATGGAACGCATGAACAATATTAATGAAATATTAAATAGTGTTGATGAATTCATGGCCCGGAACCCTGAAGCGATGCTGACCGATTTCCTTGAAGAGGTATCATTACTCACTGGTATCGATCACTGGAACGACCAGGAAAACAGGGTAACGCTGATGACCGTTCATTCAGCAAAGGGACTGGAATTTCCCGTTGTGTTTCTCACTGGCCTGGAAGATGGTTTATTTCCACTGTACAATTCCCTCCAGGATAAACAGGAACTGGAGGAAGAACGGCGTCTTTTTTATGTTGGTTTAACACGGGCCAAGCAGAATGTTTTTCTCCTTTATGCCAGTAATCGCCGCCGCGCGGGTGTTGAACAGTATTATGGACTGGTATCCCGTTTTGTGCGCGAAATTCCAGAAGACCATCTGGAGAATATCAATTTTTCATCGGCCATGACACGCAAGGTAATCGGGTCTGACCGTGGACATGCCAAAATGGAGGTTAAGCGTACGGTGACTGTTTTTGATGATTTTCGTGTTGGTGATATGGTCGAACATGCCATTTTTGGTATCGGAAAAATCATGGCCTTAAGCGGTTCCGGGGAAAACCAGCGTGTAGGTGTGGTCTTTAAAGACGGTTTGAAGAAGAAACTGATCGTCAAGTTCGCCAAGCTGAAAAAAGTCTACTAAGCTTCCCAATATAATTCCCAATTATAATTTTCTTTCAAGATTATAAATTTGTTTTTAATTTCTTTGAGACTCAATCTCAATAAGGAATAATTATGTCTAAAGGTCTTAATAGGTTAAAGAAAATTCTCCATCATGAGGGGTTACGTTTCACCACTCAAAGAGAAGCTGTGTGGCGGGAGATCATTTCCAGTGATGACCACCGCGATGCTGATGAAATATATATGGCCATTCGTAAAAAAGGTGTTTCAGTTTCCAGGGCAACTGTCTACCGTACGATTGATGTACTTGTAAAAAATAATATGGTCCGCAAACTGGATGTAGGTACAGGCCCCAGCAAATTTGAACACAAAATAGATACCTATCACCATGACCATATCATTTGTATTCAATGCGGCCGTATAGAAGAATTCATGGTAGATCAAATTGAAGATTTGCAGGATAAGGTAACGCAAGAGTATGGCTTTAAACTAGTACGCCATATACATCAATTATTCGGGCTTTGCAAAAATTGCCAGTGACCCTATTTGATTTAAAAGATGGTGAATGTGCTACAGTGCAGGCATTTACCGGCGAAATGGAACTCCAATCCCGTCTCGTAGAAATGGGAATACTGCCCGGTATAAAAATTCGCCGCATCAAAACAGCACCCATGAATGGTCCTATCGAATTGAAAGTTCGGGGTTATCATGTATCTCTCCGGCAGGACGATGCGTGTAATATCCTGATTCAGCAATGAAAATAAATACCCAAAAATCATGGGTCGCTCTGGTGGGCAATCCTAACAGCGGCAAAACGGCCATTTTTAACCTGTTGACCGGGCTAAACCAAAAAGTATCCAATTACCCCGGTGTTACCGTGGAAAAGAAAATCGGAACGGCACATTTTAATGATGGTAACCAATTCAACCTCCTGGACTTACCTGGAACCTACAGCCTCACTCCCGAATCCATGGATGAACGAATTGTTACTGAACAAGTATTGCATTGGATACACGGTCATGAACCGCCCAACACCATCATCTCCGTGGTGGACGCGACCAACTTGAGCCGCAATTTATACCTCACAACACAATTGGCAGACCTGGGTATTCCCGTTGTAGTGGCGTTGAACATGATGGATATGGTAAAAGATGAATTCAGTATTAATCTTGAAACACTGGCCACCGATTTGGGTATTGCCGCGATTGTACCCATGTCAGCCACGGAAAAATGGGGTCAAAAAGAATTACTGGATGCTTTGCAAAAATCGATAGCTGGGGAAACAGCGGAAAATTCATTCCCCATTTTTCTTAATGATGATATTGCCAAAGCTTTGTATCCTTTGAAAGAAATGTTTGTAGAGCATTTAAACTACAATGAGCGATTGGCCAATGCCCAGGCTTTGCGGTTGGTCACCCGGAAATCCACATTAGAGATTTATAATGATTTGTCTGCTAATGGAATGGCAAAGGATGAATCTTTTATGCGTACACTGCGGGAAAATCGCCAGGCGGCGGTAGAGGCGTTGGAAGATGTAGGCATTAAACACAGGATCATGGAAGCAACCTTAAGGTATGAATGGCTGGACAGTGTACTTACAACAGACAGGGTCCATATTGACGCCAAGCTTACGGAAATGAGCTACAGTGAAAAAGTGGATAAAATTTTAACCCATAAATGGGCCGGCCCTGCCATTTTTGTACTATTACTCTATTTTATTTTTCAATCCATTTTTACCTGGGCTACGGTGCCTATGGATTGGATTGACCGCGGTGTCGGCTGGATTGGGAACCAGGTGTTGCAATTGCTGTCTGCCGGTATGCTCAGGGACCTGCTTGTAGAAGGTGTTATTGCCGGTGTGGGCGCAATCCTCATTTTCCTCCCGCAAATTTTGATCCTCATGTTTTTTATGACCATCCTGGAGGATACGGGTTATATGGCCCGGGTGGCGTTTATGATGGACCGCTTTATGACCAGGATAGGACTCCACGGTCGTTCAGTTCTGCCCTTGATGAGCGGTTATGCCTGTGCGATTCCCGGCATCATGTCTACACGCACCCTCGACAGCTGGAAAGAAAGATTAATCACCATTTTGATTCTGCCCCTTATGAGCTGCAGTGCCCGTTTGCCAGTATACGCATTAATGATCGTCGCCTTCATTCCTGCTGTTCAGGTTTTTGGTTTTCTGAATCTACAAGGCTTGACGTTGGTTGCCATGTATTTTCTGGGTACGGCAACAGCATTTATCCTGGCAAAAATATTCAGCATATTTATCAAAGTGGAGAGTAAGTCTTCGTTTGTCATGGAACTGCCGCCTTACAGGACACCACTGTGGCGGTCAGTTTTACACCAGGTGTTTAACCGCGGAAAATTATTTGTTGTCAATGCCGGCAAAATTATTCTGGCTATTTCCATCGTTTTATGGTTTTTGGCATCATTTCCCAAAGTAGAAGAAGTGGTAGTAAATGAAAATCCAATCCGTACCAGTTACGCCGGGAAAATTGGACATACCATTGAACCGCTTATTGAGCCCTTGGGATTTGACTGGAAATTGGGTATTGGTTTAATTACATCCTTTGCCGCCAGGGAAGTGTTGGTCAGCACCATGGCAACGATTTACAATGTACAATCCGATGTGGATGATGTTGTGCAACTGAAGGATGCCATGAAGTCTGACCTTAACCCCAAAACGGGATTGCCTTTATATACGCCCCTGGTAGCGCTTTCATTGATGGTTTTCTTTGTGTTTGCGGCCCAGTGTATGGCTACGTTTGCCATTGTCCGCAATGAGACTAATTCCTGGAAGTGGCCGTTATTTATGATAGTTTATATGAACGGGCTTGCTTATGGAGCTTCTTTCATTGTGTACCAGGGCGGATTAGCCTTAGGTTTTGGCTGATATGGATTTGCAAACGATCATAGCACTGATTATACTATTGTCCGCTATGGTTTATACGATTCAACGCTTCAGGAAGAATTGGCAGCAGGGTGATATCGACCCCAAGTGTGACAATTGCGACGTTCCTGAAGTGATTAAAAAACAGAAAGAATCAGAAATGTGATTGAATGATTGGCTGATTGTTCATCCAATCGTTCATGCATTCATTCAACCAAGCCCTTTTTTCATTTTTATACTGCCCCGGGCAGTAACACCATCTTCAATAAAGCCTGCTGTTTTATACACAGCGATTGCCCTTTCATTTTTAGGAACAACATTGAGGGTTATAAAATTCACGTTAAAATCTTCTGCATAATTGATTGCGTGGTCCAGAAGCTTTTTTGCCAATCCCCAGCGGCGATGATTTTTATCCACGAATAAGTGGAAGAAATGAGCCTGTTTATTTTCTGGAATGATTTTTACACTCAAATAAGCCACCACCCAGCCTTCTTCATTAATGACAAATGTTTTAATATTTTCTTCTTGATAAGATAACGCGCACCACTTACGAAAATCAAAAGGGTAGGGCATCCGCGGATCGGTAAACTGCAAGTCCCGGGGGTTGCTGAACCAGTTGCGCAGACAGGCCTTCAGCATTTTTCTTTCATGGGCGTTGGAATAAGAGACAGTATCCAGTGTAACTTTCATATATGGAAGTTTACTTATTTTCACACATGTTTAGGATGATTTAATCTATGAAGTCCATTACCCAAATATCGTCATTCAAAGAAGGCGCAACCATACAGGGATTTTACCTTTGTGTAGAAAAACACCTGCGCCACACCCGTGCCGGCGATTTATACCTTGATGTGGTATTGAGAGACAATTCCGGCACGGTTCATGCCAAGGTCTGGGACAAGGTGGATGAATTGAATGACAAATTTTCTGCTGGTGATCCTGTAGCGGTGAAGGGTAACGTGGAAACATTCCAGGACCGCCCGCAATTGGTCATCAAGAAGATTAACACTGCATCTGTTCAGCATTATGGACGCTATGGCTATGACCCTGCATTGATTGTCCCTGCGTCACCTTATGATCCCAAAAAGATGTGGAGGGAAGTGGTGCAGGTTATTGAAAAGATGAAGAACCCCTACCTGAAAAAAGTGGTTTCAACCATATACCATGAAAATAAAGATCAACTTTTGATTCACCCGGCATCTGTAATGATGCATCACAATTATCGCTCGGGCTTCCTGGAGCATGTTTTATCCATGGCTAAAATAGCTGAAAAACTGGCGACATTTTATAAACTAGATAAGGACCTGGTTATTGCCGGAGTCTTTCTCCATGACATCGGTAAACTCATTGAAATATCCCCGGACCTTGAAGCTGAATACTCCGATGACGGCAATTTCATCGGCCATATCGTTATCGGCAGGGATATGGTGCGGGAAACTATTGCAGGAATCAAGGGTTTTCCGGAAGAACTCCAACAGAAACTGGAGCATATTATTTTATCCCACCAGGGGCGCTATGAATGGCAAAGCCCCAAACAGCCAAGTTTTCAAGAAGCATTGCTAGTCCATTTGATCGATAACCTGGATGCCAAAATGAACCTGATGAAACTGGCATTGGAAGAAGATCAGCAGGATGGCAAATGGACTGATAGGAAGAATATTTTCCGCACGGCCCTATACAAGGGAATGGATGAATCTGAATAAATTGGTACGGGCGTCGATATTTGCCGCCCTGGCCATTGGAGCAGGATTCTCGCTGCTCATGATCCCCAACGTTGAACTCATTACAGTCATCATTTTTACAGCAGGGCTTTATTTAGGGCCAGTTTGGGGATTGATCGTTGGCGGCACAGCCGAAATGATCTTTTCCGGGTTAAATCCCCTGGGTTCTGGGTTGAGCTTTCCACCCTTATTTTTTGCCCAGGTAATCGGTATGGCCGGAATTGGGTTTGCCGGGGGGTTGTTCCATGGGGTATTTATGATCAGGGAATATTCAAAACAAAAAGTTATCGCAATTGGATTTACTGGTTTTGCGCTGACGTTTATTTTCGATTCACTCACCACGTTAAGCTATCCTTTAAGTGCCGGGTTTGACCTTTCAAGGACCATTGGCCTCTACATTTCCGGGATTGGCTTTACACTTTTGCACCAGGTTGCCAATGGCGTTATTTTTGCCATAGGTGTACCAAGAATAACAAAATTCCTTGCCAAATGAGAAATTTATATTTCATTCTATGTTTTTCGTTCCTCCTTGGACAAACAGTGAATCTGCCTTACGACTGGAGCGGGCAGTATGGTATATCGTCCATAAACGGGCGGTTGTTTTGGAATTCAAATTGGACATCCGGACCTTTATTATTTGACGGCACTTACACTCATTATCCACAGCGTTACGGAAAAAGTGTATATAAGCATTTTCAGTTAGGGAGTGCTCACCTGATACCAACTTCTAATTACACATTTTTGGATACCAATAGGATATTGACTACCCTGGATTACGAAAAGGGTGATTATAATTATGATAAACTGGCAATTATTATTGACGTAGAAACACCTGGAAGATACATTGGCTTACACGGGTTTAAACGGAGTTATGCCGGCAGGGAGGGTCAATTCTTTCATCCCGGGGGGTCAGCCTCACCCATGCAGCAGTCCTATAGGGTGGATTATAGATCTGAAAATAAAGGGTGGCTCGTTGAGGCTGCCGCTGCTCGTTTGGTTACGGAATCCGGATTGCCGGATTCAGGTGTTGTTAACGGCTTGCATGAAGATGAAATATTGTCAGCCGGCTTTATTACCAGATCTCCTGAAGAGACATTGCAATGGACATCTCACCTTGCCATGTTCCAACAGTGGCGCCAAGTGGATGTTTCTTGGTATTCAAATTCAAAAAACCAATACTTAAACCGCATGCGCTGGCATAACCAAATAAGCGGGTTAACCATAGGAAATTTGAATCCTCTTCTTGGTTTGGATATGAATACGCAATCCACTAGCAAGAATGATTCAACATTAAGAAACATAAGCTGGCACACTTTGTACGGAGATATTGAACTACTTGGTATTAGAACAACCTTAGGTTTAACGATGATCAGTAATCAGGTTGCAGATTTTGTAGCTGTCGATTTTTCGAAATCATGGGGGAGGGTGGCCATGCAAACAGCTTTTGAAAAATATTCAAAGCCCCATCATTTTGACTTTGCTGTTCTCGGCGATGACATTGTTCATAATTCTCTGGCTCACGTAAAATTAAAAAGTGATTTCAAATCTTCATTTATTGCGTTGACCGCAGACTATTCATCAATGCTCTATGATGATAGAAAATATTTGACATTGCAGACTGGGATTTTGGCTAAAACACAATTATTTGACCATTTTTCCCTTTCAGGAAGTTATTTCAGCAGGGATGGTGGCTCACTGATTTTTGATGGTATCGGTACTATTACCAGGTTTGAATTACAGTATGATAACGAAAATGTATTCAACCGTTTTGCCTTAAAAATGAATTTATCGGGTGATGGCCTTTTAAATAGAGAAACGGTAATGTCTGTTCATCCGATTGACGGTTATCCATATGAATTTATCATGACGAGTTTAAACCAGGCTGATATATGGCTGCTGAATGCAGAAGCTGCGATAACCATTTCTTCCATGACCATCACCTGGTCAATCCGCAATATTTTGCATGAATTGGAACCCCTTGTACTACAAATATTCCCTGACAAAGAGGGAGCTAATTTTCTGATACAGCATCATCCCTCATTTCCGCCCATGGGCCAGCTCTTATCCTTCGGTATTTACTGGACGTTTAAAGACTAAAATGACTCAAACCTTCTGAAGGTTTACAATTTGATTATTGTATGATTAAAGTGAAGTTGATCGATCTGCCCGGCTCCGGGTAGCCATTGATTGTTTCAAATTGTGTATCAAGAATATTATCCGCAGAAAGGCCTAATGATAATTGGCGTTTAAAAATCTTAAAATGTCTTTTTAAGAAAATGGATGGAATAAAATGCGGTGGTAAAATTAAATCTTCCGGATAATCATACATAGCGATCCTTGCACTATTGTATCGCCCTGAAATACCCAAATCCAATTTGTTTAATTGCGTGCTTATATACAAATTGCCACTCAATTCCGGTACGTAGCGTAATGCTTTATCCTGTTGCAAATCCCGGGTCCAAAGCCGTGTAATAAAACCGGATATAGTAAAAAAAGAAATGGACGTTGACCCCGATGTGCTTAAACTTTTTCGAACTGTTTCAGCAATATTTTCCGGGTACCAATTATCGGTTCCTGGTATCCATTGAATTAAATCTTTACTTTCAATATACCTGCAGGTTATATCAACATTATTCTCATCCTTTTGCCATGAAGTAATAGCCATCAATTTTGATGCTTTTTCCGGTTTCAGATCAGCGTTTCCGCCGGGATTCCAATACATGTCATTGAATGCCGGCGCCCGGAATGAATTGCCCGCCGAAATAATATGCTTTAAATGGTCTGATTGCTGCCAGGTAAGATCAAGATTGTACGTTAAGGCCCGATGGTCCGTGCCAATTTTATCTATTCTTACCGTCGGTTGTACAGTGAAGTTGTGTTGAACATTTATTTTTGAAGATAAAAGAGTGGAAAAGTTCTCCCTGGAATGTGCATCTGTATCGGAGCTGTTTATTTTTTCTACTTCAGAATTCCCTTGAAAAACAAGTGCGATTGCAGGAGTTATACTTGTTTTGGCTTTGACCAATATTATATTTTTTTCAAGCTTATGGCGGCTGTCAATATTATAATCAGGGTCACTGTATGATTCATCACTCTGCCGCCTCTGCACAGCACTTGTAATAAATCCCCGTGAGAATAGATAAGTCACATTAAGCCCAATAAGCATTAGTTCGTCTTCACGCCTTGCCTCAAGGCTGGGAAAATATATCAACCCGGCTACACCTCGATCTTGACCCGAGTATAAAAAAACACCTTTTGTTTTCCACCGTTGATTTATTGATCCTGAATATGATGATACTGCATAATTCTGATTAAAACTGTTATTCTGGCGCTCAAAGCTTTTATCTCGCCAGGTTACAGTATAGTTGTCTTCAGCTGACCTCTGCCCGATTGTGAAATGCGTTTTATAATTGCCAAAGGAATTAAAACTGTGTGCTGTCCATGATTTTCTGCCCCAATTACCACTGTTAATAGTAAGCGAAGTCTGTTCACTATTATTTTTTAGATAGATAATTCCATCCGTCGTTCCGGAACCATAAAAGACACCGGGTTGTGCAGCAATAGCAATTGAGGAAATTGCTTCCGGTGGTAATTGAGAAATGTCTGCTTCTCCATTTTGGGGGCTGGTGATATCAATTCCTTCGTACACAACTTTTGTGTGGGAGCCCGGACCGCCGTCAAGGCTGATGGTTGTGTTTCCCGCCATACCACCATAGGTACGTAGCTGGGCATTGGACAATTGGTTAAATAAGGATGCTATACTGCCATTTTGGAAAGGAGCAGCCTGATATGTTTTTGAATAGGGTATATGTGATAATTGCAATGCAGTTGATTCAACTCGGCCTAAGGGAATAGGATCTTTCAGGAGGGTGATTGCAAGTGCATTATTATCAGTTACAACCAGGCTCGTTTCATGATATCCATAGCGCTTTATTAAAAGACTGTCACCTGAATCGCCTTGAATTGAAAAGCGCCCATTTTCATCTGCAATAGACCAATGGCCCGATGACGTATTCTCTATTACAGCAAAAGAAACGGGAAACTGTTGGGCATTTTGGACTAAACCATCAAGTGTTGCGGCAATTAATGTATATGCAAATAATGTATAGCAAAGGGCGAGTCTATACACTGAAAACCCCGTCAATAAACGGGGTCATAATCACGAAGTATAATATATTTATATCATTTCGTATCATGACCTTTGTCCCGAAGATCAGTGGATACATCGAAATTCCAGGTTCCTGACTCATGCATGGTACATTTACAGTAGCGGGAACTGTGCCCGGATTTAACGGGCTTCCCTGAGACATAACGATGTAAACAAGTGCATGATATTAATTTAAAAACACAACGCAATCAAAGATTGAATTCTCTTCGAAGATGTGTTGTGTTTCAGACGGAGGGTTGAATAAATTTGCCGTTGAATTTGAAGTGAATAAATACATATGCCAAATTTTGTCATAAATGTTGCTGTCATGAATCTATACAAAGAACCTGCATTTCAATCCGAATTGGTTACCCAGGGATTCCTGGGGGAATCATGCCCTGTTATCGATCAATCAAATAATTGGTATAAGATAAAGCAGTGGGATGGATATGAATCATGGGCCAATGGTTTTTACGGTGTCATCCAGGATGATGTATATACTACAACCCATTCATTTTTTGGACATGCAGGTGACATTGTCAATACTGAAGGGCAAAATATCCGCACCATCCATTTTGGAGGCAAGGTTAACGCAGAACTCAATGACAATGCGTATACTGTTATTTTACCGGATGGACTGGAAGGTGCTTGCGCAGCTGAACTCAATGATCAAACTTTATCTCCTAGCCGTCATTCAATAATCCGACTCGCGCAATCATTTTTAGGCATACCCTATTTGTGGGGAGGTAAATCTACTCAAGGGTTTGATTGCTCTGGTTTTGTACAAACTGTTTTTAAGGCACATGCTATTGCCTTGCCTCGTGATTCATATATGCAAGGAGAACATTTTAATGATGCAATAGATATATCTTCCGCAAAACCAGGGGATCTTTTGTTTTTTGCAGAACAAAATGATATCAGCCATGTAGCCATTAGTTTAGGCGGTGACAATTTTATAAATGCCAGGGGCTGGGTAAGAAATGAGAGTCTAAATTCCTCTTCAGCAGCTTTTAGTCAAAAATTAAAAGATTATTTTGTAAAAGCAGTTTCTATTGCCGGGGTAGTAAAACACTGATGATTCATCCCAATCGAAACGGTTCATTATTAAACAAAGTAGTTCTGGTTTTGAATACCAATTATGCGCCATTGATGATTTGTACTGCCCGGCGGGCAATATGTTTAAAATATCTGGAGAAAGTGGACATATTGGAAACCTATAAACAGCAAGTCCATTCCCCGTCAATAACACTGTCTTTGCCGAGTATTGTTAAACTCAAGGACTTTGTACATTATAATAGCATGAATGTGGTAATGAGCCGCAAGAATATTATGATCAGGGATAAGCATACGTGCCAATATTGCGGTTCCAAATTCTCCTCGATGACCATCGATCATATTATCCCCAAGGAACGGGGCGGATCCGATAATTGGGATAACCTCGTGACTGCCTGTCAACAATGCAATAAGCAAAAGGGTAATCTTACGCTGGATGAGGCAAAAATGCCCCTCAAGCGGCTGCCCAGGAAACCCAACAGGATCCACTACTTCCAGCAATTCATAAACCATGACCAGACAGCATGGCGGCCGTATTTATTTATGGAATCATTTTGAAACGCGTATTAAGCGGTATACAGCCTTCCGGCCAGCTCCATCTTGGTAATTATTTCGGCATGATGTCCAGGATGATTCATTATCAGGAAGAAAATGATTTATTCTGTTTCATTGTGAATTACCACGCCATGACTTCCATGCAGGATGGCGCCTTGTTAAAAGAAAATACCATAAGAGCCGCAACGGATTTTCTTTCACTTGGCATGGATCCTGAAAAATCCACTTTTTGGATTCAAAGCGATGTTCCTCAAGTAGCTGAATTGACATGGATTTTATCTGTTGTCACCAGCGTGGGACTCATGGAAAGGGGTACGTCCTATAAGGATAAGCTGGCAAAAGGTTTAAAAGCAAATATGGGCTTATTTTCATATCCAATTCTCATGGCAGCGGATATCCTGTTATTCGGTGGTGAAATTGTTCCTGTGGGCAAGGATCAAAAACAGCATTTGGAAATGACACGGGACATTGCCATAAGCTTTAACCAGACATTTGGCGAAGTCCTGGTTGTTCCCGAACCGGATATTGATAAAGATACCCAATTGGTTCCCGGGCTTGATGGCCAGAAAATGAGTAAATCTTACAAAAATACAATTCCAATCTTCGGTTCGGAAAATGAGATTAAGAAAAAGGTCATGTCCATAGTTACAGATTCTTCCGGTGTTAATGAAATAAAAAATACCGATTGTGCACTTTTCAATATTTTTTCTTTATTCCTTGATGAAAATGGTCGCGTTGATCTCGCTGATAAATTCAATACTCCCGGTACGGGATATGGTGCAATAAAAGCAGAATTATTTTCTACGATTATGGACTATTTTAAACCCTTTAGAGAAAAACAGAGTTATTATGTACAACACTGCGATGAAGTTTATGAAATATTAAAGTACGGTGCTGAAAAAGCAGCAGCAGTTGCAGAATCATTTTTAACTCCAGTTCGAGAGGTAACGGGGTTAAATTACAAAGCATGAGTTACAGCGTTCATTTAGATAATTTTGAGGGTCCCCTGGACTTATTGCTTTATTTCATCCGCCGCGATGAAATTGATATTTATGATATCCCGATTGCAAACATTACTGAAGAATTCATGGAAACCCTGGAAGAAATGAAAAAATTAAATATCAATGTTGCCGGTGAATTCATCGTTATGGCGGCCTCACTCATGCGCATAAAATCAAAAATGCTGCTGCCACAATCGGTAATGGATGAAGAAGAAGCAATGAACGATCCCCGCAAGGAATTAGTCAATCAATTGTTAGAATACTCCCGTTTTAAGGATACAGCAGAAACCCTGGAAATGTATGTGGTAGAACGCAACCAGGTATTTCCTGCAGGTAAAACACTCAATGTTGTTGACGCTCCGGAAGAGTTTAATGTCATTCTTAAAGATATAACTTTGTATGATATTGCCCGTGCATTTAAGGCGGCCATGGATAATATGCCGGTGATCCAATCTTATGAATTAGCGAGGGAACCTGTTCGCCTCGATGATCAAAAAGAATTGGTGATGCGTTCATTTGATGGCGACGGACGTATGCGATTTTCTACTTTGCTCGGCCAATTAGATTCTAAAATTGCAGTCGTGGTGACATTCCTGGCCTTGCTGGAATTGATTCGCTCTCACCAGATTACCGTTTTGCAGAATGAATTGTTTGGTGAGCTAGAAATTCAACTCATTTCCGCAGAAGCATAATATGACAGAAAAAGAACAATTACAGATTATTGAAGCATTGCTTTTTGCTGCGCCAGAACCCTTAACTCAATTCAGGGTAAATCTTATTTTTGTAGATGACGCACCACAATTGAACTTGCTTATACCAAAATTGCAGGAAAAATTTTTAAAAGAGGACCGGCCGTTAGTTATACAAGAAATAGCAGGCGGTTATCAAATTACTACCCGGGTTGAATATGAAACATGGGTGCGCAGATTACTGAATAAATCTGGAAAATTGTCACTGTCACAGGCTGCGCTGGAAACTCTTGCAATCGTTGCTTACAAACAACCGGTTAACCGTTATGACATTGAAGCAATTCGCGGTGTAGATTGCACTGGGGTTATCAAAACAGTCCTCGATAAAAATCTGGTAAAGATTAAAGGTCGTGATGAAGGTCCTGGTCGTCCTTTACTCTATGCAACTACTGATATATTTCTAGAGTATTTTGGACTTAACCGCATTTCGGATATGCCAAAATTGAAGGAAATTGTCGAATTAACTGAAGGTGACAGGAAAGAACAGCTGGATGTATTTATACCGGAACCGGCAAAACCAACTACCGAAATAGACCAACCCACAGAGAGTCCTTCAGCTTAATATTGATCAATTGACTGATCGACACTTCAAACATTCGTGCGTTTAAATAAGTATCTCGCCCAGGGGGGAGTTGCATCTCGCCGAGAAGCAGACAGGCTTATTCTCGCTGCAACAACAACAGTAAATGGTATTTTACAAACGGATCCTGCCTTTAATGTAAATGAAAATGATAAAGTATTTTTTGATGGCCGCAGGGTCAGGATTGAGAAAGATACTTATGTACTGGTTCTCAACAAACCGAAAGGATTTATCACCACTGCACATGATCCCCAAGGACGTAAAACAGTGATGGAATTGGTACCTCGGAAACCAAGACTTTTTACTGTTGGCAGGCTCGACCGCAACTCAACAGGATTGTTATTGTTAACAAACGATGGTTCATTGGCTCAAGAACTCATGCTGCCAAAAAATAAAATCCCCCGCGTTTATGAAGTAGAAATTGACCGTCTCCTTGAAAAATCAGACATAATGAAAATGCGCTGTGGAATTTTTATAGGTAATAGACAGAGGGGTAAGGCAAAAGTCCTCCAGCAAAAAGTTGTTAAAAAAAGAGTATTAATAAGACTGGAATTGTGTCAGGGAAAAAATCGAGAGATTAGACGAATTATGGCTGTATTAAAGCGAAAAATATTTTCATTGCATAGAATCAGTTATGGTCCAATTAATCTGCAGGGAGTTCCTGAAGGATCTTGGCGCAAATTAACAATAAAAGAAATGCTTCAGCTTCGCAAAAAGTAAAATTTGATTAATTATGGGTATGGCTATAAATATAGGTTTTATGTGTGGAGAAAGAGTAAATTTGCTGGCTTTTTGAGAAGGTAATTTGATGATAATCGCTATCGACGGACCTGCTGCATCCGGCAAGAGTATATCTGCAAAAATTGTTGCTGAACAATTGGGTTTCACTTATCTCGATACTGGAGCAATGTACAGATGCGTGACTTTGGCCATGATCAATGCTGGGGCTGACATTTCAGATTCAAAACACATCAATGCACTTTTGGATGATCTGAAGATTGATTTGGTGAACAATGATGGTCAACTCCAGATAATGATGAATAATACAGACGTTACCGATAATATTCGGACTATGGAAGTAACGGAGAATGTGAGTGCTGTCAGTGCATTAAAAAATGTACGTGATAGTATGGTAAAGATGCAGCGTGAGATCGCTTCCAAAACAAATTGTGTGATGGAAGGCCGGGATATTGGAACAGTAGTTTTTCCAGAAGCTAAATACAAGTTTTTTCTGACTAGCGATGTTAAAGAACGCGCCCGACGGAGACAAAGGGATTTACTGGCCTTGGGTGAAAAAAAATCAATTGAGGATTTGGTAGAAGATATTCAGCGCCGTGATGCTTATGACTCTACGCGAGAATTATCACCTTTAAGAAAAGCTGAGGATGCCATAGAAATCGATACAACTGATTTAACGATCGATGGACAGGTATCGAAGATAATTGAAATTGTTAACGCATAAATAAAATAAATAACAAACAGGAAATAATAACCTTATGATAAACGAAGAACTGACCCCAGAACAGACGTCTGATACCCCGGTTAAGGACGCCAGTGTTGATATCGCTGTAAAAGAGACAACGGTAGAAGAAACACCAGAGGTCGAAACACAAGAAGATGGAACAACAACTGAATCTATTGAAGTAGAATCATCTACTAATGGAACAAGTGATATTAATTATTTGGATCCCAAATTATTTAGTGATATTCGCACTGTCAGTAAACAGGAAATGGATGAAGCTGAAATCAATGAGGATGTTACAGAAGAATTAAAGGGTAAATATGAAAATTCATTAGCTGAAATATCTGAAAACCAAGTCATTAAGGGCCGTGTGATTGGCATGAATGACCATGTTATTCTCATTGATATCGGTTTTAAATCTGAAGGAATAATTGACAGGGAAGAATTCACGGATGATACACTGCCTAGGATCGGTGATCAAATTGATATATATCTTGAAAGGCTTGAAGATCGTCGCGGCAATATGGTTCTTTCCAAGGAAAAAGCTGATTTCATGCGCCGCTGGCAGGATTTAAAAGAAATATTTGATAATCAAACTACGTTTACCTGTAAAATAATTAGGCGCATTAAAGGCGGAATGGTTGTGGATTTGGAAGGGATTCAAGGATTCTTACCCGGCTCGCAGATTGATGTACGGCCTATTAAGGATTTTGATACACTACTGGATAGTGAAATTGAAGTCCGCATTGTAAAACTGAACGAAGCTCGAAAAAATATTGTTGTTTCACACAAGGTTATTCTTGAAGAAAGCCTAAAAGAACAGCGCGATGCTTTATTGAGTGAAATGGAAATAGGCACTGTATTGGAAGGTCGCGTAAAAAATATCACCGATTTTGGTGTATTTATTGATCTTGGAGGTGTAGATGGGCTTCTACATATTACAGACCTGTCCTGGGGCCGTGTAAATCATCCTTCAGATGTGGTAGATATTGATGATTCCCTCACTGTAAAAATTATTGATTTTGATCAGGAAAAACAGCGTGTTTCTCTTGGACTAAAACAATTGACTCCCCATCCCTGGGAGGATGTGGAAATCAATTATCCTGTCCATTCCACAGTAAAGGGAAAAATCGTCAGCATGACAAATTATGGAGCATTTGTTGAATTAGAACCCGGTGTGGAAGGGTTGATCCATGTGTCAGAAATGTCCTGGACGCGTCATATTCGTAATCCTAATGAACTGTATAAATTAGGTGATGAAGTTGAAGCAATGGTGCTGTCAATTGATACAGGAGATCGTAAAATTAGTTTAGGAATTAAACAACTTCAGCCGGATCCTTGGAATGAAATTGAAGAAAAATATGTTATCGGTTCAACCCATAAAGGTGTAGTTAATAACCTAACCCAATTTGGTGCTTTTGTTGAATTAGAAACGGGTATAGATGGACTTGTACATGTATCTGATTTATCGTGGACTAAAGTTATAAGACATCCCAAGGAAATATTGGAAAAGGAACAGGAAGTTGAAGTTAAAGTGCTTGAAATTTCCAGGGATAACCGTCGTATTGCTTTAGGTTTTAAACAAGTGACTGAAGATCCATGGCCAGAAATCAATAAGCATTATGAAACTGGTAAAGAAGTAAGCGGAAGTATCATTCGCGTGTTGGACAAAGGCATCATTTTGCAATTGGATATGGATGTTGAAGGTATAATTCCATTTGGGAAAAAGCCTAAGAAGCAACGCAAGGAAGTTGCTGCAAAACTCAAGCAAGGTGATACCGTTTCAGGCAATGTAATGGAAGTAAAGCCGGATGATAAAAAAATCATACTTTTTTCAGAAGTGTATTCTGAGGGAGGTGTAAAAGCAACCAAGGATTCTGTAAAAGAATTCCTGGATGAACAAGATTCACCGGCTTCAGAAAAGATAGAAATGCCAGAAGAACTTCAGCAGGAAATTGCTGAAGAATCAACTGACGCTGAAGAATAAGGATATATCCGCAAAACTAAAATGATCTAATGAGCAAGAACCAACTGCAAAATTATCTCAACTGGCAATCGTTGGGTATGAGGTTGGGGGCAGTTGGATTGGCATTGCTGCTATGGGTATTTGTAGTTAGTGAAAATGAATATTCCATGGTCATGGATATGCCTATTGAAGCACGTAATTTGAGTGCCCAGAAAGCTCACAAGAAGGAAGTTCCCGAATTCGCCCAGGTTAGATTAAAAGGTCCTGGGCGTGTTCTTTTTAAAACACTATTGCTTAAGAATTTTATTTCCAATTTTAAGCTTGTTATAGATCTTGAGCGAATTTCTGAGGAATATGATTTCTACCTTAATGAATACTACGAACGTTATCCTCAAAAAGTAGTTATTCCACCTTCATTCGAACTTGAATACATTGAAGTTGTATATCCGGACTCTATACATATCAGTTTGGATGAATACATGGTAAAAAAATTGCCTGTTAATGCTCCAGTTTTCATTAAACCTGCGCCGGGTTATACTCTAGTGGGAGAATTGAATATCCACCCTGATTCCATCAATGCTGCGGGGCCTAGAGAAGTCATCCAGGAAATGCAATCTATATCGACGATAAAAGATACATTTATACTTCAGGATTTTGATTTAAATGTAAACTTGAATGTGGATAAAAAATCTCACTCCCTGATTGAATATTCACAAACTGCAATCTTTATTTTACAGAATGTCGAAGCCGTGAGTGAACGGATCATCAGTGAAATTCCGGTTAAATTAATTAATGTATTACCCAATTTGCGTTTATTTGTAAATCCAACAACAGTGGCGTTGACTGTAGTAGGTGGTGTTGACCGTATAGCAGATGTCAATCCTGAAGATATTCAAGTAACGATTGATTTTGCTAAACAATGGGTTTCTGGTAAAAACTACTACGAGCCGTCAGTGAGTGTTCCAGAAGATATTCTCCAGTGGCAGGATTTGTCACCGCGTAACCTAGAACTGGTTGTTACTAAGGAAATAAATTGATTGTACTCGGTGTCGAATCGTCATGTGACGAAACGGCAGCTGCTATCTGTTCAAATAGTAAAATTCTTTCATCGATAGTAAGCTCCCAAATTATCCACACTAAATTCGGCGGTGTTGTTCCTGAATTAGCATCCCGTGAACACGAGCTATTGTTAAATACAATTGTGGATGAAGCTTTAACTGTAGCTGAAACGCAAAAAAAAGATTTAGATGGTATTGCTGTTACAAGAGGACCAGGACTGGCAGGAACACTGTTGGCAGGAGTTTGTTTTGCGAAGGGATTAACACAAGGTCTGCAAATACCCATTATTGGCATCAATCATCTGGAGGCACACATTTTTGCTAATTTTCTGGCGGACCCAGCCTTAGAATTTCCATTTGTATGTTTGCTTGTTTCCGGTGGTCATACCCAACTTTGGCTGATAGAAGAAATGTCCAATTATACTCTTTTGGGTACGAGTAGGGATGACGCTGCCGGCGAAGCATTTGATAAAGGAGCACGGATTCTGGGATTAGGTTATCCGGGGGGACCAGAAATTGAAAAATTAGGCGAGTCAGGAAATCCAGACGCTGTTGACTTTCCACGTGCCTTCATTAAAGATGATAATTTAGAATTCAGTTTTAGTGGCTTAAAAACTGCGTTGCTTTATTATATGGATTCAAATAAAAAGAAAAATAATTGCACTATAGAAGATATCGCAGCCAGTTACCAGCAAGCTATTATTGATGTATTAGTTGGTAAACTTGTTCTAGCGGTTCACAAATCAAATGTTGAAACTTGTGTAATTGCAGGGGGTGTTGCAGCTAACAAAATATTAAGGAAGACTGTCGAAAATCATTTATCCTCTACTCGGGTATTATATCCTGATTTATCCTTATGTACAGATAACGCAGCTATGGTAGCATATCTAGGTGAACTTTATTTACATAAAGGCGTTTCTTCTGCCATGGATTTCGATATTGATCCCAATTTGCAACTGGCTTAATACATGACAATACAGTTTTTACAACAAGCGGATGGCTTTTTTTGGTCATTACTCATAGCGGCAATATTAACCTTGTTCTGGATTATTTCGGCTATAAGGGAAGAACATAAACTCCTGATTTTGATTTCAATACGAATTTGTGTTTTTGCTATACTGTTATTCCTGTTATTGCAACCGAAATTGTCTTGGATAGACCATTATGAATTTCCTTTAAGATGGAATATTTATGCTGACCGTTCAGTGAGTATGGGTTATCATCAATCACTTTCATCAGATTCATATATAGAAAGTGTTAATTCATTTTTTTCAGAAGCTGAAATTAAAGATTCAGAAACACAGAATTATTATTTTGATCATAAGATATACAAACCAGATGAAACAACTGTAGTGCTTTCAGGGGAAGCGACTGATTTAGGAAAAGTGATTGATCATATTGATGAAACTGAATCAGCACTCAATGGAGCAATCATCATTACAGATGGCCAAATCACTAAAGGTGAACAAAAACAGAGCAAATTAAAACACTTATCTATTCCAATTTTTACTGTTGGTGTCGGTGATACTATCCCTTTAGTAGATGTAGCCATTCAATTAATAGAAGCGCCGACAGTTGTTATTAAAGGTGAAGAAATGGATGTCAACGTCACTTTAGCTTCGCATGGAAGAATCAACGATCGGGTCAATATATTGTTATACAGAGGGAAAAAGCTGATTGGATCAAAAAATGTTCAATTGCATGGCGATGGATCCTTAACTAATGCAAGATTTAAAGTAACACCTCAATTGTTGGGTGAGAATGACTATTTTATAAAAACATCTGTCTTGGCGGATGAAATAAACATTAATAATAATAGCCAGCGTTTTCTAGTGACAGTCCTCAAGGATCGGTACAAAGTAGCTTTAATTACAGGCTCACCAAATTTTAATACAGGCCCATTGAAGAAAATTATTAAAGAAATTCCAAGAGTAGAATTGGATCATTTTGTTCAACAAGGTGAAAAATTTATACCCTCCATAAATGAATTCTGGTCTAACTCACACGAATTAATTGTATTTGAAAACTTTCCCTTGTCACCCATTTCAAAAAGATGGAAACAAATTTTAGCAAAAAAAATAGTTTCCCAATCATCATCATTATTCATGTTTGCAGGGCCAAATACTAATAAAAAATCAATAGAGTCACTTTATCCATTCTTTCACGTTCAGTCCTCACAGGATACGTTTGATGATAGCAAACACAAGCAATGGATTTGGTCAAGTGAAAGTGGTATTTTTCATCAAATAAGCTCTGAAATGATCACTGCAAATGTAGAAGCGGATTTGTTTCCCCCTCTTTATCCCAAAATTATGATTGATCCTGAGGATAATATAAGTGGACTTGCATATTATGAAAATTCAACAATACCGTTATTAGTATCAGGTGAAGTTGATGGATTGAGATCAGGTGTGTGGACATCTTCAGATTTTTCAACGCTCTACTATAAAATGACAGAATCAGACCATCACAATATCAGTATTTTATTATTACATAACCTATTTTCATGGTTACTACGCACCAGTGGTGAAAATGAATTGTATTTTAGAATCAATAAGGACATTTATCAACAAGGTGAGGAAATTCATATTGTAGGTTCTCCATATGGTCAAATTGGAAAAGATTTATCATCCATTACAGGTTATATTTCATTGAAGAGCAAAAATAACTCACTTGCTACATATGAATTATTATTTAATCCAATGAATGAACAGTGGGAGACAAAATTTTTGGCAGGAAAACCTGGATTATATAATTATGAAATCATATTGCAGGATAAAAATAATCAATCAATACAAAGCGGTTCATTTATTATTGATGAAAGCCAGATAGAATTAAATCAAGTTTCTTTGAATAAAACTATTTTGCAGTCAATTTCATCTTTGACAAATGGAAAGTATATACCTTGGGAGTCCCGGGCAGAGTTGCTTAATAATATATATACGAATCATAAACAGGAAATGTTAATAAAGAGCGCAAGATTAACTGAAAATATTACAGCTATAATAATATTAATATTAATTTTATCTATTGAATGGTATATAAGGAGACTAATAGGTTTAACCTGATAATATTTATTTCGTTTACGAGGATAAATACGTAGTTTTACTACAATTAAATTAGTTAATATGAAAATAATAACAATAATTGGAACTGGATATGTTGGTCTTGTCAGCGGTGCTGGTATATCGGATTTCGGTCATAATGTTGTTTGTGCTGATATTGATGAGGATAAAATAAAACAACTTATAAATGGTCAAATTCCGATTTATGAACCCGGGCTGTATGATTTAGTGGATAGAAATGTAAAACATGGTCGACTCTCTTTTTCAAACGATATAGCAGGATCGATAGAAAATTCAGATATTATCTTTATTGCAGTAGGTACGCCTGAAGGTGCAAACGGTACTTCAGATTTAACTGCAGTGTATGAGGTCGCCCGGGCGATTGGTAATTCTTTAAATGGCTATAAAGTTGTTTGCACAAAAAGTACTGTCCCTATTGGTACAGGTGCAGAAATTCTAAAAATAATTAAAGATACTAATAAATCAAAAAATGATTTTGATTATGTATCTAACCCCGAGTTTTTAAGAGAAGGTTCAGCTGTAAAGGATTTTCTTTGGCCGGATAGGGTTATAATTGGTGCGTCCAATGAAAAAGCTTTTGATTTTATGAAAGATGTATATCGTCCACTTTATATTAATGAAACACCCATTATTGAAACTTCAATAGAAACTGCAGAACTAATTAAATATGCCAGTAATGCCTTTTTATCTGTAAAAATTAGTTATATTAATGAAATAGCAAATATTTGTGATGCAATAGGAGCTGATGTACATGTTGTCTCTAAAGCAATGGGGATAGACGGTAGAATCAGCCCTAAATTTTTGCATCCAGGTCCAGGATTTGGCGGATCCTGTTTTCCTAAAGATACCAAAGCACTCATAGCCATGGCTGAAGCATTAGGTACGGATGTTAAAGTGGTTGAAAGCGCGATTGAAGCAAATCAATCGCAAAAAGTAAGGATGGTAAATAAACTAATTAATCTTTTTAATGATGATGTACATGGTAAAACCATTGCAATTCTAGGATTATCATTCAAAGCTCAAACTGACGATGTACGCGAATCTCCAGCCATTAATATGATTGCTGCTTTGAAAGACAGAGGTGCAATTATTAAGGCATACGACCCCGTTGCAAATGAAAATATGAAAAAGATCTTTAATGACCTTGATATATATAATTCCTGGGAAGATGCTGTCTGTGATGCAGATGGAGTTGTCATTATGACTGAATGGAATGAATTCAGGGGATTAGATCTGCCTAGATTGAAGGATTTAGTTAAATCACCGAACATTTTAGACTGTAGAAACATTTTAAATATTGATGATTTAGAATCACTAGGATTTCATTATGATAATGTAGGCAGAAAAAAAGCATGAAAATCACTAAAACTGATTTTCAAGGGTTATTTATTATTGAGCCTACTGTTTATAATGATAATCGCGGTTATTTTTTTGAAAGTTTTAGGCAAGACCATTTTAGTGAAGTTGGATTAAATGTGGAATTCAAACAGGAAAATCAGTCTAAATCAACTCGCAGTGTACTTAGGGGATTGCATTATCAATTAAAATACGGCCAAGGGAAGTTGGTCAGTTGTCCTTTAGGTGAGGTTTTTGATGTGGCACTAGATATTCGCAAAGGTTCACCTACTTTTGGCCAATCATACACTACAAATTTAAATGATAAAAATCATTTAGCTGTTTATATACCTCCGGGTTTTGCCCATGGTTTTTGTGTGCTTAGTGAAGCTGCTATTTTTCAATATAAATGTACAGAAAAATATTATCCTGATGATGAATATGGAATTTCATGGAGCGATAAAACAGCAAATATTCAATGGCCTGTAAATGAACCCATTCTCACTGACAAGGACATGGCTTTTCCTCAATTAGCTGACCAGGATGAATCATTACTTCCGGAATTTGGGGTTTGAAGATGGGTAAAACCTATATTGTTACCGGTGGTAGTGGATTTATTGGATCCAACTTTATTCGTTTTATACTCAAAAAAAGCGATACTGTTAAAATGATCAATTTGGATAAGCTTACTTATGCAGGCAATCCCAACAATTTACAGGAAGTTGAAAATGATAATCGTTATGTCTTTGTACATGGTGATATTGGTGATCAAGACCTGGTTAAAGAATTATTTCTCCTTCATAAACCAACTGTTCTTGTAAACTTTGCAGCCGAAAGCCATGTAGATAGGTCCATCGATGGTCCTGGAGATTTTATTAATACAAATATTGTAGGTACGTATAACCTTCTCCAGGAATCATTGCGGTATTATCGTTCACTAGAAGGGGAATCAATTTTTAAATTTCATCATGTTTCTACAGATGAAGTATTTGGCAGTTTAGAGGACGATGGCTTTTTTACAGAAAAAACATCTTATGATCCCAGTTCTCCCTACTCTGCTTCTAAAGCGGCGTCTGATCATTTAGTCAGGGCTTGGCAGCGCACCTATGGACTTCCAATTATAATTTCTAATTGCTCAAATAATTATGGTCCGTTTCAATTTCCGGAAAAATTGATTCCACTCATGATCCTAAATTGCCTGAGTAATAAACCATTACCGGTCTATGGAAAAGGAGAAAATATCAGGGATTGGTTGTATGTGGATGACCATTGTGATGCAATTGATACAATTATTGAAAAAGGTAAAATTGGAGAAACATACAATGTTGGCGGCAATAATGAGATCAAGAATATTGATATTGTAAAAACGATTTGTGATATATTAGATGATATTTCGCCATCAGAAAACATTGATTCATATCAAAATTTAATCACGTTTGTCCAAGATCGCCCTGGACATGATTTTAGATACGCTATCGATTCCTCAAAATTAATAAATGAATTAGGCTGGGAACCAAAAGAGACATTTTCATCAGGTATAAGGAAAACAATTCAATGGTATATAGACAATAAACAATGGTGGCTGGATATTCAAAATAATACTTATCAGCAGGAAAGATTAGGAGTTATTGAATAAATGTATAATAAAAGAATTTTTCTAATACTGATTTTTGGATTTGGTTTTTTATTTGCCCAATCTAATAGTCAATTAGATATTTCTTCTCAAGTTGATGAAAGCCAGCAACCAGTGCTTTATCGTGAGTATGGTGTAAAACCGTTACCATTAGAGAATGCGATTGATCCAGAAACTTATATTCTTGGACCAGGAGATCGCCTACGAATCAATATATCTCTAGGTCTATATGAAGAAGTAATATCAAAAGAATGGTCAGTTGAGAATGTTGATAATTTTGTTACCATAGGACCATCAGGCCGATTGATCGTACCTAAAATAGGTCCAATAAATGTGTTAGGTAAAACACTTGCTCAAGTTGAAAGAGAAATAAACGAAGAAATTAAAGATGTTTATCAAACTGTCAAGATTTCAATAAATCTCATCCGCTTCCGTCAATTTAAAGTATTAGTATACGGAGCAGTTAATAAACCTAAATTTGTAAAAATGGCACCCATAAGCCGCTTATTTGAAGCTGTGTTGGAAGCTGGCGGTGTTCAAAAACATGCTCACCCTGAAAAAGTTATACTCATTAGAAATGAAGAAGAACAAGAAATCTTTCTAAAAGAATTTTTGTTAAATGGTGATCTAAATAATAATCCTCAATTATTTGATGGCGATAAAATCTATGTTCCATTTGCCGATCTAAAATATGAAGAACAAGTTGATTACACAGAATATGATAATGCTAATAAAATTTTAGTAACGGGATTAGTATTTCGACCTGGTTCACATTTTTACCGACCAGGGTATACAGTTAAAGATTATATAGCCTTAAGTGGCGGCGTGATGGATATTGGTTCATCTTTAAGAGTAAAAGTGATACGCAAGGATAATACAATGATCTCTTTTGCGAAAAATAATATTGCTGAACCTGGCGATATAATTGAGGTCCCTGAAACGTATGGCAGTGTTTTTTTCGGAAATACTGGTTTTATTCAGGCACTCACATCAATAGCAACTTTAATTCTTGCCTATCAGGCAACTATACAATGAGTATAAAATTATCACCACATGAAGAAAAGATTCTTTCCATTGTGAAAGAACATCCAGAAATCGTTTCTGATCCTCACGAGCGAAAACGAGTTGCAGAAATGAATGGAATGGCTGAAAAAACACTGCGTAACCGTATAGCAGATCTAAAAAGATATGGTGTGCTGGATAATGATGAAAAAAAACGTAATGAAAATTTTGATGAGGAAAGCATTTTAAATAATAATATTTTGTTATTTTGGTCAAATAGGAAATTTATAACAAGAAATACTTCTATTATTGCGCTTGTTTCTCTTGTGGTCTCACTGCTTCTACCAAAATGGTATGAATCAAAAGCTGTTATTCTTTCTTCCGGTGCCGGAAAATTCAATTTTCTTTCAGCTATTTCTCCTATTCCCGTATCTGACTTTGGCTTATCAACAATCAATGAAGATATAAACAACTTTATTGCAATTCTCCAAAGCCGAAGCGTTAAGGAACATATGGTGAACAGATTCAATTTAGTTGAAAAGTATAGCCAGCCAGATATTGAATACGCTATGGAAGTTTTTGAAGAAAAAATGCTGTTAGAAGTAACCGAAGAAGGGACTCTTGAAATTTCGATTATAGATAAAGATCCTAATATTGCTAAACAAATGGTTGATGAAGTCCTCTTTTTGTTAGATCAAACCAACCAAAACCTGGGAATGGAAGCTGGCAGATATAATCGCGAATTCCTGGAGAAGAGACTCAATAAAAATGAAGCAGAACTTGAGCAAGCGGAATTGGATTTAAAGGCATTTCAAGAAAATACTGGAATAATTGATCTGGTCACTCAATTATCCAGCACAATGCAAATGAGTGCACAAGCATATAATTCAATTTTTGAAACATACACCGTACTCTATGCGAAAAAGATAGAGACAGAAACACAATTGGCAGTAGCTAATAACATATTATCAAGTGATAATCCAACATTATTGCAGTTGGAACAGATGTTAAAAGAACAATCAAAACAACTTGATATTTTAATGTTAAAACTAGACCAAAAGCTTCAGGACCTGCTGACGAATGTTTCTTCAGATGAATTAGATAATAATCCTAATATAGAATTTTCAGTGTCGTTTGATGATCTGCCAACTTTAGGCCTCCAGAATGCACGGTTGATTCGTGATGTTGAATTACAAAATACTATTCAGCAAATACTTATTCCACAATATGAGCAAGCAAAGCTTGAAGAAACTAAAAATATTCCTACTTTGCAGGTTATTGATAAACCAAAAGTTGCTCTTAACAAAGCAAAACCAAAACGAGCTTTTATAGTTATCGGGGCAACATTAATGGGTTTTATACTTTCTCTTATTTATCTATATACTGATAAAAATACACAATCTTTGCGCAATCTGATTAAAGAACACTGATCAGTATGATATCTTTGTCAGTTCTTGTTGTTTTTGAACTAGTCATTTTTATTATTGGCATCCTAATTCACCCAGCACTAATGATATTAATTCCGCTGGGATCAATAATGCTATGGTGGTTGATAAAAAATCCAGCAATAGCATTAATGATCATGAGCTTAACGGCAATCATAAAAGGTTATTTGATTACATATGTACCTATTTTTGAAATAATTGATATAACTCTAGTAACAACCATAATCATTTGGTTAGGTCTAATTAAGATGGCTCTCGAGGGTAAATGGGAAATACCTGATGAAATAAAAACTCCTGTTTTTTTGTTTTTAGTTTTTGGCTTATTATTAATTGTTTCTCTGTTTTATTCTCCTTCTCCCGTTTATGGTTTGAGAAAAATAATCCGTTTTAATACCTTTGCTTTTACAATGTTTATTACTCCAATAATCGTTATTAAATCTTCTGCAGATTCTAAACGATTGTTAACAATGTTTAAATCATTACTTGTGGTGATCATAGGAATAATGTTATTTCAATTTGTATACTTTCTGACCAAGGGAGATTTTGCTGTAGTTTTAGCATTTTGGAATCGCATTTCCATCCCTGGTGCAAATCCAATTCAGGTAAGTCGATATTTAGCGATTGGTGCAGGAATGATGATAACAATCCTGATCAGAAATCGTCAAGGTCAAAGTTTGCATCATTTAGTTATGCTATCAGCAATTTTATTAAGTATCATTTTATCTGGCTCTAGAGGACCATTAGTAAGTGTTGTGTTTGGAATATTAGTTTATGCTTTATTATTTGAAAAAGATCATATAAAAAGAATAGTTGGTTTTGGTTTTTTGGCAATAACACTTGTGACTATTTTATTACTCCTCTTGCCTGAAGATCTTACAGAACGTTTTCTCAATATTGCACAAGGATCCGTTGTATTAACTCAACAGGGAATAAGAAGAGTAAGTACAATAATGACCCGTTTTGAATTTTGGTCAATGTCGATCCAAACTTGGTTTTCTTCGATCTATAATTTTGTTTTTGGACTTGGCGCAGGAGGTTTTAGTTCATTATTCATCTGGCGAGATTGGCATTGGTATCCGCACAATCTTTTCTTTGAAACTATGGCCGAACTAGGTTGCATTGGGCTTTTAATCGGATCAGCATTTATTAAAAAATCATTTGAAAAAATTAAAGCAGGACTACATCTAGGGTCATTTACTGATCATACTGCATTATGGGTTTCAGGTACTATAGTGATGTTCTTTGCTGCCCAATTCTCAGGCGATTTCAATGATAATCGTGTTTTGTGGATGTTAATAGGGATCACAATTGCATCAACTCATGTTGATAGCTTGGAAAGATTAAGAATTGTACAAAACAATAGTGTTAAGATGGTTAATGTTATCGAATGAATTGGTTGAATAAGCATTTATCATTCAAGGCAGATGTGCTTGTCACCCTGCTCAATGGTTTGGTGGTCATTGGTGGCGTATTTGTTCTCAATGGCTTGATTGCCCGCCTCTACGGTTTAGATGTTTTAGGTGAATTTTTACTTATAAAAAGAACCCTTTCGGCTGGAGTAAGCATATTGCTGATTGGGATGAATATTGGGCTGCCAAACTATTTAAGCAGGAATTTTGAACGAGCCTATACAAATAATGCGTTTGTCTTGTTTATAGTTGTATCAATTCCCTTAACAATCATATTTATAGGCGGATTATTTTTATTCGATATTACCGGCTTTAATCAGGATTATTTTTGGTTGTATGTGCTTTTTGCCTTCAGCATGTGTACCCAATTCATGACCTATGCGCTTTACCGGGGTTATATGAATATGTTGGGTGCGAATGTGTTTCAATTACTGGGAACTGCTATCATACCCATTATTGTTTTTTATTTGGTTGACACGCTTTATGACGGACTGTTTTGGATCGGGGGAAGTATTGTAATTATTATGTTCATGTCCTTTGTTTCACGTAACAAGGGAGTCAGTTTACAGGATGTGAATACCCGACAATCAAAGGAACTTCTTCAATATGGTTTAAAACGTATCCCCAGTTTTATATCGCAATTTATTTTATTGGCGGGCATACCAATCATGCTAGCGCAAACGGTTAATTTTGAAAGTGTTGCTTATTTTAATTCCAGCTTGAGTTTGGTGCGGTTGGCATTGTTAATAATTAATCCGCTGGGTATGGTTTTGTTACCACGTATAGCTAACATGATCTCTGGTGGATCCATGGGTGAAGTGCAGAGTCTATTAAAAATTATGCTAAAAGCCGGAATTGTTTTTAGTCTGCTTGGAACAATATATATCTTTTTATTTGCTCCGCTTATTTTAGAGTTCTGGTTGGGTGAGGTTAGTAATGTGGGAGTTTTGATTTTGCGTTTTTCAATTCTGGCCTTACCTTTTTATACGTTTGCCGGTCTGACCCGCAGCCCAATAGATGCTGTGTCGGAAAAGGGATATAATTCTCTGGTCTATGGTTTAGGTGCGGTGACAATGGTAATCACTTACCTCTTTGGTCAATATTTACAATACAATCTTCTCTCGATTGCCTTATTTAGTTTTCTCGTTAGTCATCTCGTTACAGGATTGACCAGTGCTTATTTTGTTCAAAAATTGTATCAGCACCGCATATGGGATCTAAAATTGTTGCGTGATATAGCTGGTGTCAGCACTGGTATGATTTTAATACATTATATTATCGCCTTAACAACAATGACCGAACAGGTACAATTTGTGCTAACCAGTATTATATACCTATACGTCGGTATAATCATATATAGGAATGTCAATTCTGGGTGGCTTGCTGAATTGAAATCATTATTATATGCCTGATAAAAGAAATATATTTATAGGAACAAGTGTCCATCACTGGAATGATCCACGGATTTTTTATAAAGAAGCTGTATCATTAGCAAAAAAATATGATGTAGAATTACACGCACCAGCAGAATTTGATTTTAAAGAAGAGAAAGGTGTGAAAATATTTGGACTTCCTTCATGGCATAAAGTAGCAGACAGGAAGAAAATAAGAAAAGAGCTTTTAAAAAGGATTCGTAGATCCACTGCAGATATGTTTCATTTCCATGACCCTGAACTAATTTTTTTGGGTTTGTATGTAAAAATATTCAAAAGAAAAATAGTGATTTATGATATTCATGAAGATTATTATACTCAAATTCTATTAAAAAAATGGATTCCAACAAAACTTATCAGAACTATCGTCGCAATTATTTTTTCTTTTATTGAAAAGCTTATTTGTAATTCCTTTGATTTAATTATTTTTGCTGAGAACTATTACAAAAATTCATTTCCGCAAAAAATCATTGACAAGTCAATAGATATTTTAAACTATCCAAGACTAAATGAAATAAAATCAATCGATAGGAACAATAATTATGTAAAAATAATCTATACCGGTAATGTAACTGTCGATCGTGGTGCAATCAATATGATAAAGTGCCTCTCTGTTTTAATCGAAAAAGGATACAATGTAAAATTATATTTAGTAGGTCTTTTGAAAGATGAAGATATCATTTCTTTGATAGAAAAAGATGCTGAACTTTCTAACAACATTGCTACGATAGGCAAACAAAAATATATTGATTATTCAATTATAAAAAAACATTATTCAGATGCAAACATTGGTTTGGCATTGATATCGTCAAAAGCACATTATGAGAAAAAGTTGCTTACAAAATTTTTTGAATATATGCAAAATGAAATTCCTATGGTGATTTCTAAATACAATGAATGGGAAAAGTTAATTCACGATACAGAATGTGGTATTTGTGTTGATCCAGATAATGTAATGGAATCTGCAAACGCAATTGAATATTTAATTAATAATCCTACAATTGCAAAGCAAATGGGAAAAAATGGAAGGAAAGCTGTTGAAGAAAAATATAACTGGGACACACAAGCAGAAAAGTTAATCACTGTAATTAACTCAATTTAAATATGAACTTTTTACTATTTATTTTTTGGATTAGCGGGGGACTGATAATCTACACTGTAGCAATTTATTATTTCATTTTAAAGGTATTAAAACAAAATAATTATGAGAAAAATGAGCGGTATTTGCCGAACATATCTCTGATAATTTGTGCATACAATGAAGAAAAATGTGTTGCTGCAAAATTAAAAAATACATTTACCCTCGATTATCCACTTGAAAAGTTACAAGTCATCTTGGCTGATGATGGTTCAACGGATAAAACATTAGAAATAGCTAATGGATTTGATTTTGTTGAAATACTGAAGCTATCCAGAGGCGGTAAAACCAGTGCTCAGAATGAAGCAGTAAAAATTGCCCGAAATGAAATATTAGTATTTAGTGATGCAAATAATATTTATAAAAAGGATGCACTCAAAAAATTAGTGAGAAATTTTGCTGATGAGAGAGTGGGTGTTGTCTGCGGGGAATTGCAGTATAATAACAAAAAATCCGAAGAAAATTCTTATTGGAAATATGAAGTTGCGATCAAAAAAGCAGAGAGTAAAAATGGTTGGTTGCTAGGAGCTAATGGCAGCATTTATGCTGTAAGAAAAAATGCTTTTGTTCCCTTACCTGAAGATTCTATCAGCGATCAATTAGAGCCGATAAAAGTATATGGTAATGGATTAGATGTTGTGTATGAACCAGAAGCTATTGCAATGGAAGATGCTCCCAATGACGTGTTAAAGAGGAAAAGACGAATTATTCTTAGAAGCTTAGTAACCATGAAGTATGTTATATCACTTTTAAATCCTTTCAATAAAAGGTCCGTTTTTATACCCTATGTTTCCCACAAACTTATTCGCTGGTTTTCACCATTATTATTGTTTTTATGTTTTTTTTCTTCTATTTACCTAGCTAAAGATTCCAACATTTTTAGGATGATTTTGATTCTTCAGGTTATGTTTTGTGCATCTGGAATTTTTCTTTCCGGAGTGCGGTACATCATTAAAGTAATTTTTGCCTCTGCATTGGCTATCATCGATTGGATATTAGGTAAAAGACAAACGACTTGGACTGTTGTCCGCTAATAATTCATCAATAAACCTAATCGTCCTTCAAATATTTTCTCATCATTGTTAAAAGAACAATTTCCAGTAATGCTTAACAGTTTTGTAAGTCTGTGATGAAAATTCATACCATAAATCAAATTTTCTTTAACGTTTCCCATTAACATAGGTGTATCATTGTCCAAATCTTCATTTCTTAAACTATAGCTATGATTTGGATTTGATCCAAGCCCAGTTCCTTTTTTCACGTATGCTATATTCACAGATAGGTGAGTTTTAAACGTCGGCCACGAATTTATTTCCAAATTAATCAATTGGGAATTAGGACCTAAGGGAAACCCCAACCCGTTTTCAGCTGATGTATACGTTAGCAGTGTATCCTGATGTGTATAGACCCAAGGTCGGCTGGCGGTAAATTCTATCCTAAAATCAGGCAATCTTGTATCTCCAAATGGGACCCAGTATAAACCAATTTGAGAAATGAATTTATTTCCCCACCATGGTTTGAACAGCTTGAACCAGGACAATTCATCCCAGAAAAAAGTTCCATAAAAAGTCATACCAGGATTTACATTCCATAAAGCATCAAAAGACATGAGTACGTTATCTCTATTTCCTAAACCATGTTCTTCAGACCAGAAAAGATTAATAGGCAATAAATAACCCAATTCAAGTTCACGATTGGCATAAATGATCATTTCATTAAAAGAAACTGTTAACTTTGACGATAGATCAAATTCAAATCGATGGGCAGCAATATATTTTATATCTACGTTTCCTTTAGGTTTTTCTCCAAAAGGAACAAGAGATCCCAACACACTCTGGGTACGAATACGCTTGTAGGTTTTTGATGCTTTGAAAAAAGTAAATGGTTGGACATTGGCGGATAAAATTGGTGAATGCTGTTTGCTGAATCCCCAATAAATGGGAATTTTACTCAATTCAACATTTATCACTGAATTCTCCCAATGTAGTACTGCTTCAGAAACGTCCCAAACGAGCCAATTAGTATTTGTATCAATTAGAGCATAACCCTGTTTGTATTCATCGGGGTAAGGATAATTTTCATTATGACCTACCCTATGTAGTGTATAACGACTGTAAAACGAAAGGTTATTATCAAATACACCAGCAATAGTTACGCGGTCTGTAAAAAATGACCTGGTTATAGTATCTTGAATATCTATACTAAAATGCTCTTCCCAGTCGGACCACAACAATAATTGATCATCATGATACGAAACGAACCTGCTTTCTGGATAATCGACATCGTAAACATTGATAATATTCTGTAAAGAAGAAGACAGGTTTCCTGATTGCCAGGGTCCTCGGATTCCCTGTTCAATTTCATCAACACCAAATTCTTTTTTAAAGCGTTCCAAAAGAATAATTTCTTGATTTGTTATTGTATGGTCACTGGTTGATATTTCATTAAGGGCATTTATAACCTGACCAACTGTAAATGGACGAGAGCCGGGGTGCAACCCATGTAATTTCTGTTGTGTATATAACCGTAAAATAAAATCATTTACTGGATGATCCATGGGTACCGGTACTGTCTGCCCCGGCATAATGCTGCTGAATATTAAAATCATGGCAGCACGAATAAAAACCAGTTGAGTATGTTTAAGCATCTATTATGAGTCTACGCCCATTAAAAGATTGGTTTCTATAATTATGTCAACTATCAACTACTTGACAATTGTTATAATTAGACCTTATTTTCAACCAACTTCAAGGAGTCTTATCGCCCTAAATCGCTAACAGTTAGTTGAAACAAAAAACGGAACTCAACATGCATAACTGTACAGCGATACTCCTTTTTCTGGTGTGATCCAGCACATTTAACTGAAATACATAATTCAAATAATATTTCTTTATCATGCTGGAAACTCTCCAACGCTTACGCATTCGCTATCCTAGGTGGATAATAGCCTGGGGAATTTATTTCTCCGACGCTTTATTTTCTGCCGTGGCATTCGTATGGGTAATGGTACCCATTTTTCTTGAACACACAGGGCTTGCATACCTCGATTTATTTTTCATTTTTGCTGTCATGCAAACGGTTTTGGGTGTGATTTTTCTGCCCATGAACTTATACAGGAGTGAGCCGACGGTATCTCGTTTTTATGAAATCCAGCAAATGGTTCGAACCACATTCATAATAGCATTATTGGCCGTTTTTATTGATGCTTTAATTCCAGGTTCATGGTTGTTTTCAGCTCAGGATATTTTGCGTTATTGGTTAGCACTATCTTTTGGCCTATTAATTTCCAGGTGGATTTTCCGCACGTTGCAGAAATACCTTTTGACGAAGGGATTCGGTTTAAGGAAAACAATTATTGTAGGCATCAATGACCGTGGTTTTCAAGTCGCCAATGATATTGTAACTCATGACCACCAGGGGTTTGATCTGCTGGGTTTTGTGCATTCAGATGATGATCCCAAGTTGAACGGTGATGAAAACTATAATATTATTGGTCACGAGCAGGACCTTAAACAAATTATTTTGGATAACCAGGTTTCGGAGGTTATTGTCGCCCCAGTCAAATTAGAACATACCCACGTTACCCGCATCATCACCCAGGCTAACGGTTCACCGGTTTCCATCAAAATTGTTCCTGACCTGCATGAAGTAATCAGCGGGCTGGCTCGGACGGAGCAGATTTATGGTGTACCTTTAATAAAGGTTAACCCCAACCTGGATACTGTTTATAATACGATTATCAAGCGGTTCATTGATCTAATTTTGGCTATACCATTGTTGGTTGTAACATCACCGCTATTGCTCATCATAGCGACGAGTATTAAACTGAATAGCAGGGGACCGGTTTTATATAAGCAGGACCGAGTAGGAAAAAATCACAAGCATTTTTTCATTTACAAATTCAGGACCATGGTGGAAAATGCGGAACAAATGACCGGGCCTGTGTGGGCCACGGAAGAAGATCCACGCATAACACGGGTTGGAAGGATTTTACGGCGATTTAGGCTGGATGAATTACCGCAATTGCTGATGGTGATCCAAGGTCACATGAGCATGATTGGTCCCAGGCCTGAGCGTCCTTACTTCGTGGATAAACTGGCCCAGGAATACCCCTTTTATTACCGCCGGCATAAAATACGACCCGGAATTACCGGCTGGGCCCAGATCAAACATCCCTATGACCAGGATATTGAAGATGTGCGCAAAAAATTGAAATACGATTTTTATTATATAGAAAACCTGAGTTTTCCCCTTGATTTTAAGATCATGTTAAGTACCGTGTGGGTGATGCTGTCGGGAAAAGGCCGCTAGTCTACGGTTGTAATTCCCTCTTAAGTGCTCTAATTTTTGTGCTTAAATAATTGAATTAAGCACATGTTATCCATTTCCCGAATTCGTGAAAATCCTGATGCTGTCCAGCAGGCAATAGCTGCCAAAGGCGAACAGATCAATTTGAAAAACCTGTTGGAACTGGACCGGCAGCATCGGGCTATTCAAACAGAAGTGAATGACCTCAGGGCCGAACGCAACCGCGTCTCTGAAAAAATAGCTGCTACAAAACGGTCTGGTGGCGATGACAAAGAGGCGATTGCTGCCATGCGTGATGTTGGAGATAAAATTAAAGCGCTGGAAGAAAAAAGCGCTGGTATTGATAAAGAAATCCAATCTGCTTTAGAGATTATACCCAATATCCCTCATACTTCTGTCCCTATTGGAACCCATGAAAAAGATAACGTTGTTGTAAAAGAATGGGGAGATAAACCTGTTTTTGATTATGATATTAAAGACCATATGGAATTGGGAACGAACCTCAACCTGCTGGATTTTGAACGTGCCGCAAAAATTTCCGGGTCTGCATTTCCATTATATACGGGAATGGGTGCAAAACTGGAAAGGGCATTGATCAATTATATGCTGGATGTCCATATCAATGAACACGGCTATACAGAAATTTTTCCACCATTTCTAACCAGAGGTGAGTCACCATTTACATGCGGTCAGTTACCCAAATTTGCAGATGATATGTACCATACAGAAAAGGACCAGCTTTATTTGATTCCCACAGCGGAAGTACCCGTAACCAATATTCATGCTGACGAAATTTTGGACGAAGAAGTTTTGCCCATCAATTATACTGCTTATTCAGCATGCTTTCGCCGTGAAGCTGGTTCCTATGGAAAAGAAACCAGGGGCTTGCTGCGTGTTCATCAGTTTAATAAAGTGGAAATGGTCAAATTTGTCACTCCTGAATCTTCATATGATGAATTGGAAGATCTACTTGCTAACGCAGAAGCGATCTTACAAGCTTTGGGCTTGCATTACCGGGTGCTGGAACTCTGCACTGGTGACCTGAGTTTCTCTGCGGCCAAATGTTATGATATTGAAGTCTGGTCCCCGGCTGAGCAGCAATGGCTGGAAGTATCCTCTTGCAGCAATTTTGAAGATTTCCAGGCCCGCCGGGGTAATATTCGTTACCGCCGTACCAGTGATAATAAAACGGATTATGTCCATACACTCAATGGTTCAGGTGTGGCCACACCACGGTTGATGATCGCCCTCCTTGAATCATACCAAACCCCCGATGGCAAGGTGATCATTCCCAAATGTTTGCAGCCCTATGTGGGTACGGAGGTTCTAAGCTGATCCGATATATTTGGATCTTTTTCAATATTATTATTTGGACCTCTATTTGGGCTACCATCGGCATCGTTTTCTCCATTTTTGATTGGAGTGGCAGACCTGTTGCCTTGGCGGGACAACAATGGTCCAAAATTCTCTTATTCATAAGCGGTATTCAATATTCTGTTCATGGCCTGGAACACCTGGATCCTGACCAGCAATACGTTTTTATTGCCAACCACGAATCAGCTTTTGATATATTACTGGTGTACGCTGCTTTACCTTACAAATTGGTTTTTATGTCCAAAACTGAATTGAAAAAAATACCTTTTTTGGGGTGGGCCATGGTTTTTGGAAAACATATTTTTGTGGATCGCAGCAACCATAAAGCTGCGCTGGCATCTATGGAAGTCGCCAAGGCATCACTGCAAAAATATCCCCGCTCCATTATGATATTTCCAGAGGGGACACGCTCAATTGACGGTCAGATGAAGCCGTTTAAAAAAGGGGGAGCTATTTTGGCCATTCAAACAGGGCTGCCTTTAGCACCCATGGCAGTATGCGGCACATTTGATATTGTTAAAAAGGGTTTATTAAATATTGAACCAAAGCCCATTCACTTATACATTGGCCAGCCGCTGGATACATCGTCTTATATGTATGATGACCGCAATAGAGTTACTGAAATTCTTCGTAATCAGATCGTAAATTTAAAGTCATCATGGGCCGCGCAAAAGTCACCTATAGCCAATACCTGATCCCTGAACATCAATCCGCCGCTTATCTGGCGGTACGTGAGCCAGGCCAAGATAGAGAGGTTGATCTTGTTCGACAATGGTTCACATTGCCAAAAGGAAAACAATTGGTGACCCAAAGGGGTAACTCATTTATAATCGTAAATCATGGCCAACGAAATATTAATAAGGGACCGGATATAAAAGGCGCTGTTTTGTTTATTGGCGGACAATGGTCTCAGGGTGATGTGGAATGCCATATCCATGAACGTGATTGGTACAGCCATGGGCATGATAGAGATATACATTATAGACATGTTGTTCTCCATGTAGTCAGAAAAGTATCCACAAACAAATCGCCCATAGGCCACACAGTTGTTTTACCAAAAAGATTGCAATGGTATTGTTCGTTAAGTAATGAAAATATTGCCCCAGGTTTTGTTGCAAACTTGCAAAAGCTTGGTACTATGCGCTGGGTTGAAAAAGTTGAGGCCTGCAGAAAAGGCCGTGCTCTTGAGCAATTAGCAAAACCCCTGGGCAGTGCAGGAAACGAAATTCACTTTCAGCGCTTAATAGCAGCTTTAAACATCCCCGAACTGAATGCCTTGCCATTCAGTAAAAAGATAGATTACATAAAAAATAAAGCTGAAAATATTGATTGGGAACATTGCGGCATACGACCGGCTCAATGGCCGGAAAAGCGGTATGAACTTTTGGCTGAGTTAATATCCTTTGATGTTGAACTACAACTGGAAATGGATATAAATCAGCTTACTTTTTTAAATCGATTAACTGCAGCCTGCCCCAGTGGTGGACGGGGTGTTTTGATAGAATGTTGTGTTAATTATTTTTATCCACTTTTGGCAGTTAGGGCATTAAGGAAAAATGATCATGCACAATACAAAAAATGGTATAAAGCATGGCTGGAATTGAAACTCCCACAACCATACGGACGTTTGGAAAGGAAATATAAGCAATTCTTAACGAAACGTGAGTTATGTACTGTTGGTTATCTCCAGGGATTACTGCAGTTGGAAAAGGAATACTGCACGCCCTATTTTTGCTCATGCTGTCCCTTGAAAAAGATGAATAATGATTTCAATAACTGAAGCTCAAGAATTAGTCCAAAGCTGGCAGGATGACGGTCAGAAAGTTGTATTTACCAATGGCTGTTTTGATGTTTTACACCGTGGCCATATTACATATTTGCAGGAGGCCAAGGCAACCGGTGACAAACTGATAATCGGCCTGAACAGCGATGAATCCGTACGCAGGTTGAAAGGGCTTCGCAGGCCAATTCAATGTATTGAAGATAGAGCTGTAATCTTGGAAGCTTTAGGTTGTGTGGATGTTGTAGTGGAGTTTGTTGAAGATACACCAGCTGAATTGATTGCAGAACTACAGCCAAACGTTTTGGTAAAAGGCGGTGACTACCAGGAAGATGAAATTGTTGGCCGTGATATAGTGTTATCCAATGGGGGTGAAGTGAAAATTATACCCTTAGTGGAGGGAGTTAGCACATCAAGTATAATTTCCAGGATTTTGTCTGGTAAAGCACTTGACTGACCCCTGTGTTAGCGTCTAACTTCGCCTTCCAAAATTTGCCCTAAAACCTTGTGATTAAAGAATTTACACGATTTTTGCTGCTGTTGTTTTTACCGGTTGTTATATTATTTAGCCAGGATTCAACCGGCAAAGATACTGTTCTGTCGAAGAGTCCTGAAAATAGCGTAGCGGTCAATGGTATTTATTCCAACGGCAATGGTTCGGTGAACCGCCTGCCCCAGTTGCTCTTGGATGTAAAAGTATTGCTGACAGAAGCCATGATTGCCGATGTGCATAAGGATACCTTGGAAGTGGTATACTACCTTGATAACATTTATGATTTATTAGGCGAAGCAGATCAATTGGGTGAAAAAACTACAGACGACCAGGAAGAATTTGACCGCTTCATTGCTTCATTGAATGATATTTACACCCAGCGACTGACCACCTTGGATCTTGCAGAAGCACCCATTACAGCAGCCTATGCCCGCCGAATGATCGAAGATATTTCCATACCAGTCGAAATGGAAATGGGTAATAGCAAGTTTATTGTAGTGGATGACCGTGATGGCCATATTCCCCTGGTACGTACTAAAACAGTGGATCAATTCATTCAATATTTTCAAACCAAAGGACGCAAACAATTCCAGATCTGGCTGGACCGCATGCATGAATATGGTGGACTGATCAAAGAAATTCTGGCTGAACAGGAATTACCTGAAGAATTGGTATACCTAGCCATGATTGAATCCGGGTTGAATCCGAAGGCATACTCCAGGGCCAGCGCTTCAGGTATGTGGCAGTTTGTGTATTCAACAGGAAAAATTTATGATCTCAAACGGGATTGGTATGTGGATGAACGTCGTGACCCCATTAAAGCCACCTATGCTGCCTGTGCCCATTTAAAAGATCTTTTTGAAGAGTTTGATCATTGGTATTTAGCTTTGTCGGCCTATAATTCTGGGTCGGGACGCGTTCACCGCGCCATGCGCCTGCACCAGACATCTGATTTCTGGCAACTCCATTCACTGCCCCGGGAAACGCGCAATTATATTCCTTATTACCTGGCTGCAGCGATCATTGCCAGTAACCCGGAAGAACACGGCTTTGAAACGTATTCAGAAAAAAGAAAAGCACCGTTTGAATTTGACGTCATTGAGTTAGAAAAAAGCACCGATTTATCCGTATTAGCCCGTTCCGCAGGTACCAGTTTAAAAACGCTGCAATATTACAACCCAGAATTACGTCAATCAGCTACTCCACAAAATGGACCTTATATATTGCGTCTCCCAAAAGGTACATTGGGTCAATTCACCGCAAATTTTAATGCCCTTCCTGAAGATCAGCGTTTTGCTCCACAATATGTTGTCCATAAGGTCCGCCGAGGGGAGAGTTTGTCTTCCATTTCCAAAAAGTATAAAGTATCCATTCACGACCTGGCCGCTGTAAATAAAATTCGCAACAGGCATAAAATAAAAATAGGCCAAAAATTAACCATTCCCATTCGGGGAGCGTATGCCTCACACGATGGACCGCCTGGACATATTAAGGTTGTTTATACTGTAAGAAAAGGAGATACGTTGGGCCATATTGCCGAAGATTACGGCACCCGCGCTGGAAAAATCAGGCGCTGGAATAATTTGGCTTACGGGCGTTATATATACCCCGGACAAAAAATTGTTTTATGGGTGAAACAGGGATAATGCATAACCATATTTCGGAGATGAACCATGACTAAACAGGATATAATCAATCAAGTTTCAACTGCCACAGGATTGACCAAAGTGGAAACAGAAGCCGTAATGAACGGTGTCATGACAGCCATCGTTGAATCCCTGGCAGATAACGAACGCGTGGAATTACGTGGTTTCGGTACCTTCGGTGTAAAACACCGCAAGCCGAAAAAAGCGCGTAATCCAGGAACGGGTGCACCGATTTATTTACCTGAGCGTAATGCACCGACATTTAAACCCGCCAAACATATGCGGGAACGCGTCAATGAAATATTAACTACTAATTGAAAGTAAGAGATGCCCTGCGGTAAAAAACGCAAAAAGCGTAAGATGAATACACACAAGCGTAAGAAACGCTTGCGTGCTAATCGTCATAAGAAAAAGAAAGTATAAGAGTTATACCCCATGGGGCGCACTTTGCGAACCATTCTATTGATCATTCCCTTGGTCGCAGGCAGTAATGTCTGGGGCTGGGGGTATGATGTTCATAGGAGGATTAATCAAAAAGCGGCTCTGCTTTTGGAGGGCGAGCTTGGACTGTATACACAAACCAACGCAACACAATTAGCTCTGTATGCACCAGTTGCTGATTTTATAAAAGACGTCCATAGCGATGAGTTTAATCGTCATTTTATTGATGCCGATCTCTACGCTGAATATCCTTTTTCTGAATTGGAAATTTCGTTTGAAGAATTATTAGAAAGGTATGGTGAAAAAAATCTGAAAAATTGGGGCATCGCCCCATGGTCTATTGATGCAACTGCCCAAACACTTACAAAAATGTTTAAGCAAAAGCGCTGGGATGAAGCACTCTATTATATGGGACATTTAGGCCATTACGTGGCTGACCTGCACATGCCCCTCCACACCTGCGCCAATTATAACGGCCAAATCACAGGTAACGAGGGTGTGCATTTCCGCTGGGAATCGCGGATGGTGGATGAACTCATTCCAGAATTCAAGCCCATGGGTGAGATCCAGCAGATCGACGATTATGTATCATCAGCTTTGAAAATTACCCGTGAATCTTTTCAAGTCTATCCCCGCTTGTTAAAAGCTGATGGCATAGCCAGAAAGCACCTAACTCCCGAACAAGCTAAAGAGCTGAATACCTACAAAAAACTGCACTATGAAGACCGCTATCTGAAATTGCTCTATGCTGAAACTGAAGATGTGGTCCATGACCGGTTGGGCCGATCGGCTGTGATGGTGGCCTCCTTTTGGTATTCATGCTGGCTGGCGGCCGGTTCACCTGAACCTCCAAAATGAACACAGAACAAACAGCATTAACTGTAAGTGCTCTTACCAGGCAAATTAAGGAATTGCTGGAAGGCACATTTCCCCAGCTATGGGTGGCAGGGGAGATCTCAAATTTTATCCACCACGGTTCCGGTCATATTTATTTCACCTTAAAGGATGATGCTGCTGAAGTACGCTGTGTTATGTTTAAAGGTAATAACCAATTCCTGCACTTTAAACCAAAAAACGGGATGCAGGTTTTAGTCAACGGCAGAATATCCGTTTACGAACCCCGGGGGCAATACCAGCTCATTGCTACACGGATGGAACCGGCGGGTTTGGGAACGTTATTCCTGGCTTTTGAAGCGCTGAAGAAACAGCTTTTGGCAGAAGGACTTTTTGCTGATGAAACCAAAAAACCTCTGCCCAAGATACCAACTGCTATAGGCTTAATAACATCCAAGACCGGTGCGGCAGTTCAGGATATGATCAATGTTTTAAAGCGCCGCGCACCTTATGTGGAATTGGTCTTGCGGTCCACGCTGGTCCAGGGCGATGACGCAGCGGTGGATATTGTTCGGGCAATTGGGGAAATGGATGACAGCGGTTATGTGGATTTAATCATCCTGGGCCGGGGCGGCGGTTCCCTGGAAGATCTATGGCCCTTTAATGAAGAGAAAGTCGCCCGCGCCATTTTTAATTGCCGCACACCCATCATTTCCGCTGTGGGCCACGAGACAGATGTGACCATTGCCGATATGGTGGCGGACCTGCGGGCTCCAACACCTTCAGCAGCTGCGGAATTGGCCGCACCAGGCATTACTGAATTATTACAATTAATAGGTAATTTTGAAGAAAAAATTGGAGCAACGCTCGGTTATAAATTGGAACAGACATGGCAGAAAATGGACCACCTCCAGGACCGCTTTATTCACCAACGCCCCGATGCATTGATTTCCCGCATGGGGGATTTGAAAACATTTTTAAGCGCGGAATTGAAACAGTTAATATCTGCAAAAGTGCAGGGACACCTGAACCGCCTGGAAATGCTGTCGGGGGAATTGTCTATTTTGAATCCCAAAAACATATTGGATCGAGGGTATGCTATTGCTACGGCTGAATCGGGCAGCATCATGCACAGTCCTGAAGATTTAGAAAAGGGTGAATTGTTCCAGTTGCAGCTGGCCAAAGGTACCATGTCGGCGCGCAAAGAAAAGAATACTGAAAGGGATAATAACTTAGGTGTAAGTTGAATTATGGCTAAAGAAAAATCATTTGAAGAATTATTCCAGCGACTGGAAGAGATCGTTAAGGAAATGGAAACGGAAGACCTCCAGCTGGAAAAAAGTCTGCAATTATTTGAAGAAGGTGTCAAACTTTCAGAACAATTACGCAGCCAATTATCTGGTGCTGAACAAAAGATCGGTGAATTGATGAATAAACTGGAAAAGGATAATTAATATGGCCAGCCAGTCAAAACAGGTCGGTATCTGGGGGAATACCGAAAAACCAGCATTCTGGGATCTGCTTCCGGACATTGCTGCCTGGGCTGGAAAGCACGAGCTGGATATTTTTCTGACAACACGCATCATTGCCAAAGCTGAAAAGGGTTTTGATTTTGACTACAAGGTCATCGAATCAGCGGACGACTTTAAGCAGTTGAATCTTATTTTATCCCTGGGCGGTGACGGAACCTTGCTGGCCTTGTCACGGGCAATCGGTGACCGCGAAACACCCATTTTGGGCATTCACCTGGGCGAACTCGGTTTCCTTGCTGAAGTAACCACAGATGACATGTTTGCTAAACTGGACCGTGTCGCAGAAGGGGATTATGAAATACTGGAGCGCATGGTTTTGGATTGTAAAGTACAGAACGGTAATGAGTCTCACAGCTTCCATGCCCTGAATGATGTAACCATTGACCGCGGTTCTTCCCACCGTATGGTCAATTGTGAATTGACTGCCAACGGGAATCATGTGGCCAATTATAAAGCGGACGGTCTGATTGTTTCAACACCAACCGGTTCCACAGCCTATTCCCTTTCTGCAGGGGGCCCTGTTGTTATGCCCAACCTGGATGCCATGGTAGTTACACCTATTTGTCCCCATACATTATCATTGCGCCCCATTGTATTACCCGATGACAGAACGATAGAAATCACATTCCCTGATAACCCTACTGGTGGGTTGGCCCTGGCGGTTGATGGGCAGGTCCAGGAATCGTTGGAATTGGAAGCCAGAGTTACAATACAAAAAGCAGACTATAAGACCCGTATGGTCATTTTTTCAGATACAAATTATTTTGATGTCTTGAGCCAGAAAATGGGTTGGGGGAAGAGAGGGGAATGATGGAGTATGGAAGATGGTAAATGTGATTTGGTAGCTGGTGAGTGCCTGCCCGCCGAAGGAACGTAGAAGAAGTAGCCTTATAACTATTTTTTAATTTTAAGTCACTTCATTTGCCTGATCCTCCTCAGCATACAATCATTCATGACCACCAGCAACCCTGCATCTTCTGCAAGTTGAGCTGCTTCTTCATTGACTACATGATCCTGTAGCCACAACGCTTTGGCTCCGATCTCGATGGTGGCCTCGGCAATGGGCAGGACATATTCCGGCCGCCGGAAAACGTCCACCACATCTACCTTTTTTGGAATATCCTTTAAAGAGGGGTAACATTTTTCTCCGGCAATTTCCGTATGTCCGGGGTTGACCGGGATAATCTCGTATCCTTGATCCCGCATATAGATGGAGGCATAATGGCTGGGCCGCTCCGGCTTGGGTGACATGCCTACAACTGCAATGGTCTGCAACTCAAATATTTTTCGAATGGTTGTAATTGAATTCACAAATCTTAATCCTTTTTAAATAAGTTCTTCAACACGTACGTGATAATCTTGGGGTTCTCTTTCAACCTGCGGACGGAATAATCAAACCATTCTTCGCCAAAGGGAACGTATTGCCGTACGGTATATCCCTTGGCCAATAATTCTTCCAGGCGCCCGCCCATGGGTACGCCATACAATACCTGGAATTCAAAGCGCTCAAGTGCGATCTCATTTTCAATAATCCAGTTTTCCAGTTCATTGATCAACGCAACATCGTGGGTGGCAATACCTACATAACCGCCACCGTTTAATACCCTTTTCACCAGTTCAACAAATTGAGCGTTGATTTCCACTTTTTTCTGGAGGGCAATAGTTTCTGATTCCCGGTATATACCTTTGCAAATGCGTACGTTTAATGATGCACCATTAAGCCTGCTCATATCATCCGAGGAGCGGTAGAGGTAAGCCTGGATAACGGGGCCAACGTTTTTATAGTGAACCAATGCCTCCAGATACAATTTAATGGACGCATCTGTATAGGGTGAATTTTCCATATCGATGCGCACAAAATTATTCGTATTCGCAGCTGTTTCTAATAGGCTGAACAGGTTGTCCCGTCCCGTGTCATAATGTACATCCAAGCCAATGTGGGTTGGTTTGATGGAAATATTGCAGTCCAGTCCCTGGTCTGCGACGGCGGTTAAAATTTCAGTGTAGGATTTTGTTATTGCGGCGGCTTCTTCTGCTGTTGGTACGTGTTCACCCAGGATATCGATTGTAGCAGCGAAGCCTATGTCGTTCAATTCCTGTATATGCTGCAACGCTTCAACCATAGATTCACCAGCGACATAGGGTTTGGCAAAGGGTTTAACCAGCCACCGCGGAAAAAGGGGAAGGGCAGCGGCAAGTATGTAATTCAAAGGGTTCATTGGCGTTGAATTTAGCAGGAGCATTGCTGGCTCATCAAACACAAAAATTGCTCATTTCTAAAGGGAATTAGCCTTGCAAGATGAGCATGTGAACGTATAAATTTAGCGCTCGAAATTCACGAGATTTTATACATGTACCGCGACTTTGGAACCATATTTCTTTTCATCTTGATCGGTATTGTTTTGGTCTACGTTCCGCTGCTTATTCAGCGGCTCGTTGCGCCTAAAAAGCATACACCGGATAAGCTTTCCACCTATGAATGCGGCGAAGAATCAGAAGGGTCTGCCTGGGTGCAATTCAATATCCGCTTCTATGTTATCGCCCTCATTTTCCTCATTTTTGATGTAGAAGTTGTTTTCCTTTTTCCCTGGGCTGTTGTCTTCCAGGAACTGGGCCTGCTGGCTTTTGTGGAAATGTCCATATTCCTGCTGATCCTGATTGTGGGCCTTGCCTACGTCTGGAAGAAGGGTGACCTGGACTGGGTGAAATACCGCGTAAAATATGCCAGCGGCCGCTACCGTAAAGTTATAACTGAAAAAGAAGGAACAACAGTTGGGAGTCCTTGAGAACAGATTTCAAGATAATGTTGTTGTGGCATCCATGGATAAACTACTGGGTTGGGCACGATCCACATCACCATGGTTTTTCCAGTTTGGACTAGCCTGCTGCGCCATCGAAATGATGGCCACCGCTGCCAGCCGCTATGACCTGATGCGCATTGGTATGATACCGCGCTCCTCACCACGGCAGGCGGACGTCATGATCGTGGCCGGTACGGTGACTATGAAAATGTCATTACGGGTGAAAAAACTATATGAACAAATGGCCGATCCCAAGTATGTGATCGCCATGGGCAGCTGCGCCACCAGTGGCGGCCCCTATTGGCAGTACGGCTACCACGTATTAAAAGGTGTGGACCTAGTAGTGCCTGTTGATGTATACATTCCCGGCTGCCCGCCCCGTCCCGAAGCGCTGATCGAAGGCCTCTTAAAACTCCAGGAAAAGATCCAGGCTGAACGCCCCCTGACGAAAAAGATCGCATGAGCTCGGACCAGGATAAATTAATAGCAGAATCAGTCGAAAAAGCGCTGCAGGGAGATATGGATGCGATCAATAATATTGAGGATCGCGTCACCCGCTCCAAGGCCAAAGCCGCATTGGTCAAAGCCAAGAGAGAAGCCAAAGCTGCAGTCGCGGAAGAAACACCACGTGCTGAAAAATCCAAGGCTGAAGAAGCACCCCAGGCCGAACAAACATTTGCAGCTCAAGTGGCAGTTGCCTTGGAAAAGAAATTCCCCGGATCATTGGATACTGAAGACGTCAATGGTCATATTCAGATGAAAGGGGAGCAGTGGTACGAAGCTGCCCAATATTTACGGGATAATCCTGATTTCCTTTTTGATTCGTTGCAGTGTGTAACGGGTTATGATTATGGTACCAGTGAAGATTTGGAGGTGCGTTACAACCTCCATTCCATGACCCACCACCACGCCATTGAAATCCGCATTAAAATTGATCGTAATGATTCTAAAATTCCATCTGTGGAACAGGTTTGGCGGATTGGCGACTGGTTTGAGCGGGAAACGTATGACATGTACGGCATTGAATTTGTAGGTCATAGCAATATGACCCGGATCCTATGCCCGGAGGATTGGGCAGGATGGCCCTTGCGCAAGGATTATGAAACCCAGGAAATGTATCATGGCATTGTTGTACCGAAGGTGAAGGACGGATGGGAGTAGTTCACGGTGATCTAATGACCCTGAATATCGGGCCCCAGCATCCCAGTACTCACGGTGTTTTACGTCTAAAAGTGAAAACGGACGGCGAGATTATTTCTGAAGTGGAACCCATCATTGGCTATTTGCACCGCTGTTTTGAAAAACATTGCGAGAATGTATCATATGAACAAGTAATTCCATATACTGACCGATGCGATTATATCGCTGCTATGAATAATAATTTTGGCTATGCTGTTACTGTCGAAGAACTTATGGAAATAAAGGTCCCGGAGCGGGTCGAATACATTCGCGTTATTGTGGCTGAACTCAACCGTATCGCCAGCCATTTATTGGCCTTGGGAGCGTATGGTTTGGATGTGGGCGCATTTACTCCTTTTTTATATATGTTCCGCGATCGGGAACGGATTTTGGACTTATTCGAAACATTATGCGGCGCGCGGCTGCTCTACAACTATATTTGGGTCGGCGGTGTTTCTCATGATTTTCCAAAAGGATTTGTGGAATCTGTATATTCATTTTTGGATTATTTTGAACCGAAGATTGAAGAATACAATGAATTGCTCACTTATAATAAAATATTTATAGAGCGTACGGGTGACGTGGGCGTTATGCCGCCGGAAGTGGCTGTTAGTTATGGAGTCACCGGTCCAAATTTACGCGGGTCCGGTGTGAAATGGGATATTCGCAAAGATGAACCCTATTCCATCTATGAAAAATTTGATTTTGATATTCCCGTTGGAGTTGGAGAAATGGGTACTGTAGGCGACTGTTGGGACAGGTATTATGTTCGGATGGTGGAAATGAAAGAAAGTATAAAGATTACACGCCAAGCATTAAAAGGAATTCCTACCGGTGATGTGCACCAGGCGTTGCCTAAAAAAATTCGACCACCCCAAGGATCGATTTATAAACGCACCGAATCACCCCGTGGTGATTTGGCATATTATATTGTCAGTGACGGATCACCGATTCCATACCGCTTAAAAATGCGCTCCCCGGCATTTACTGCCTTGAGTGTATTGGGAGAAATTTCACAAGGTTGGATGATGTCAGACGTGCTGGCAATACTTGGCAGTTTAGATATTGTATTGGGAGAGATTGACCGATGACGGTTGATAACTTAATCAATTGGTTTCCTTTTGGCGCTGAATGGCCGGTACTAACATTTGTGACTGCCGTGGTGATTTGTGCTATTCCTACTTTTATATTTATTGCAGTTTATGCTCTGGTTGCCATTTATGGTGAACTGAAAATATCATCCTTCATGCAGGATAAGGTGGGACCCATGGGCCAGGGTGTTGGTCTGCACGCAGCGAAATGGGGCTTATTGCAGCCTGTTGCTGACGCATTAAAACTCATTCTAAAGGAAGATATCATTCCTGAATCAGCGGATAAGAAATTATTTGTCCTGGCTCCCTTCGTTGTTTTTGTGGGTGCGTTTATTTCTTTTGCCGCCTTGCCTTTTGGCCAGGGTACCATTATTGCAGATATGAATATTGGTGTTTTTTACATTTTAGCCGTCGGTTCCCTGAGTGTGATCGGCATTATTTTGGCAGGGTGGAGTTCCAATAATAAATGGTCACTCTATGGCGGTATGCGTTCGGTAGCGCAAATCATCAGCTACGAAATTCCCGCCGGTTTGTCCATCATTGCTATCATTATGCTAACCGGGACTCTCAGCATGCAGGGTATCATTGAATATCAACAGGGCACCATCTGGGGTATATTACCCAATTGGATCATTTTCAATAACCCATTTACCTTTATAGCCTTTTTTATCTTTTTCATCAGCGGTGTGGCAGAATGCAACAGGACACCTTTTGACATACCTGAAGCTGAATCTGAATTGGTAGCTGGGGCCTTTACGGAATATTCTGGGATGCGCTATGCTTTTTTTTTCTTGAGTGAATATGCCGAAATGTTTGTAGTAAGTGCAGTTGCTGCAACGGCTTTTCTCGGCGGCTGGAACAGTCCCATACACGGATTCATGGATGGACCATCCTGGAGCATGTTCTGGTTCATGGGTAAGACCATGTTCCTCATTTTCACTATGATCTGGTTCCGCTGGACGTTTCCCCGCTTGCGCGTTGACCAGTTGATGAGTGTCTGCTGGAAAGTGTTCCTGCCTATTTCTTTTGTAAACATTTTTGGTGTAGGCATTTGGAATTTGTTGTTCGGATAAAGGATGTATAAGTATTTCGCAAATATATGGGAAACGGTTACAACACTTATTACGGGAATGGGTGTAACGTGGGGGCACATGCTCAAAATTCGCAGGGACAATGTTACTCTGCAATATCCAGAAGAACGCTGGCCTCGACCAAATCGCGATATCGGTTTTGATTTTGACAATTATAATGTGATCCGTTCTCGCCTGCAAGTTGACATCGATGATTGTATCGGTTGTTTGAAATGCGAACGTGCCTGCCCGGTGCAGTGTATCAAAATCAATACGGTGAAAGCAGAAACAAAAGGGGAGGACCTGCCGAATATCGGCCATACAGGCATTACCTCCAACGGTACAAAGAAAGCATTGATTGTTTCCCGTTTTGACATTGATTTGACCGAATGCTGTTATTGCAATCTTTGCACGTATCCCTGTCCGGAAAAATGTATTTATATGACTGGTGGGCCCAATTCCCACAAGCATCCAATTGATTATGAATTTTCACAATACGATCGCAATGACCTTATTTACAGGTTTGCCAAGGATGTAGAAAATGAAAAAATGGATAAATACCTAAACCCCAAGGAAAAAGCTGAAGCATGATGATTGATGCCACATTCTGGTTCATCGTTCTGCTGACATTGGGTTCAGCCTTAATGGTGGTTATGAATGAAAAATTGCTTTATTCAGCCATTGCCCTGTTATTCACCCTTTTTGGTGTAGCGGCTCTTTATGTTTTCCTGTGGGCAGATTTTTTAGCCGGTGTCCAGGTGGTGATTTATGTGGGCGGTATCCTGGTGCTGATCATTTTTGGCATCATGCTCACCAACCGTATCACATCAGTGAATATTTCCCATACCAGCGTGCAGCGCGGTATTGGTGGCTTTGCTGTTCTGGGAGTTTTGGTCGTTTTGGGTTTAATGATTTTAAATACACCCTGGCACCAGGTGGAATATATTGAGCCGGCCCAAACCACCGCTACAATAGGGACCTTATTGATGATGGAGTATTTACTGCCTTTTGAAGTGGCTTCACTTTTATTATTAGCTGCATTGATTGGCGCGGCCATGCTGTCTCGGAGGGCTGAATAATGGACAGTTTAAATACATATTTATTTATCGCGGCCATCCTTTTTTCGCTGGGACTTTTTGGGGTGATCACTCGCCGCAACGGTGTGGCAGTGCTTATGGGCATTGAATTGATCTTGAATTCAGCCAATCTGAATTTCTTGGCCTTTGCCAAATATGGCGGTATGAATATGTCCGGGCACATTTTTGCCCTGTTTGTGATCATTATGGCCGCGGCGGAGGCAGCGGTCGCCCTGGCGATCATTATTAATATTTATAATAATTTCCGCACGATCAATGTGGATGATGTCCGGGGGCTGCGGCAATGACTGGCAATATGATCATGGATTATTCCCTGGTGATCCTTTTCCTGCCCTTGGCAGCATTTGTTATCCAGATCTTTATCGGTAAACGGCTGCCCCGCCAGGGTGATTGGGTAGCCACTGGTGCCGTGCTGGCAACATTGGTCTTGTCCATAGCCATGTTTACTTCCATGTTGATCGGCCATGATCCCCACTTTGCCCAGGAAGCGAGTTTCACCTGGCTTGACATGGGTGCCTTTAAGATTGAACTGGGCTTCCTGGTGGATAATATTACCATAACTATGCTGGTCGTTGTGGCCCTGATTTCCAGTATGACCCATATTTTTTCCATCAAATACATGGCAGGTGACATTCGTTATTCCCGGTATTACGCCTATTTGGGTTTATTTACGTTCAGCATGAACGGTATCGTGTTAGCTAATAATTTGATTTCAATGTACATGTTCTGGGAATTGGTGGGGGTGAGTTCATATTTATTGATCGGCCACTGGTTTGAAAAAGATTCAGCCGCCGACGCAGCCAAGAAAGCATTTCTCACCAACCGCGTCGGCGATATCGGATTTTTTATTGGTATTATGCTCATTTTCTCGACCCTGGGCACCTTTACGTTTTCAGAAATATTTGACAGTATTGCCGCTGGTAAAATGGGTGGTACATTATTGACCTTCGCCGGCGTTGGTTTATTTCTCGGTGCCATGGGGAAATCTTCCCAGTTTCCCTTACACATCTGGCTGCCAGATGCCATGGAAGGCCCCACACCGGTGTCTGCTTTGATGCACGCGGCTACTATGGTTGCGGCCGGAGTCTATTTATGTGTTCGCTTATTTCCATTGTTTACCCCTGATGCTTTACTTGTGATCGCATATGTTGGTGGTTTTACTGCACTATTTGCGGCGACAATTGCCATTACTCAGAATGACATCAAAAAAGTGCTGGCCTATTCAACCGTTAGCCAGTTGGGTTATATGATCCTGGCAGTAGGAACAGGCGCTTACATCGCTGGTTTCTTTCACTTGGTGACCCACGCCATGTTCAAGGCTTGCTTGTTTTATGGATCCGGTTCAGTGATCCATGCCATGCATCATGCGTTGCACAAAAAGCATGATCATGATACCGATCCCCAGGATATGCGCAACATGGGCGGCTTTAAGGATAAAATGCCCATCACCTATTGGGCTATGCTTATCAGCACCTTGGCCATTTCAGGTGTACCTTTCTTTTCCGGATTTTTATCCAAAGACGCAATTCTAGCCGGTACGTTATCTTTCGCAACTCACCACCCGGCTCATTTTTTACTGCCGGTCTTTGGATTTGGCGCCGCGGCTATTACTGCATTTTATATGTTTCGCTTGATATTCATGACTTTTCATGGCAAACCGCAAATGGCAGAACTATATGATGATATCCACGAATCACCCAAGGAAATGACCTTTCCGCTAATTTTATTGAGTACCTTAAGTGTTTTCATTTTTTATACACTGCCTTATTTCAATCCTATTTCTGATCATGGTTGGTTCACAGAACTGGTTGTCGCTGCTGATGCTGCAGTACCGGGAAATCCATCAGCGCATTATATTGCTGAAGGTGTTCATCATGCCCACTATCCCGCCATGGCTCTTTCCCTCCTTGTTGCCGCGTTGGGGATATTTTTATCATGGACAATGTATTTCAAGAAAAAACTCTCAGCGGATGAATGGGCTGGTAAACTCAAACCCATGTATAGCTTGTCATTGAATAAGTATTTTTTCGATGAAAATTATAATCGATTTCTTTACCAGCCATTGTTGAAGCTTTCCAGCCTGGTGGCCCACATTGATTGGGACTTGTACGATAAATATTTCATTAACGGGTTTGGCCGGGTAACAAAAATATTTTCATTTTTTACCGGCCGCATGGATTACGATGGCCTGGACCAGACAATTGTGGATGGTATCGGCCGCAGTGCCCGCAATGCCGGGGGAGTTCTTAAATTTTTACAAACAGGACGCTTGCAGAACTATTTACTCTTTGCCCTCCTGGGCGTAGTTGTCATTGTTCTGGTGCAGTCTTTTTAGAAGATTTGAAAGGTTAAAGGAAAAAGAATGGATACAAGCATTCTAAGTTGGATTATCTGGATCCCGGTTATTGGTATGGTGGCGATCGTCTTCATACCCAGGGAAAATGTGCGCATGATCAAAATGGTGACTGCCACCGCCACAGGAATTCAATTTTTGGTTACGTTACTGTTATGGAACAAGTTCGACTTGGCCAATGGCGGCTTCCAGTTCATGGAACGGGCGGAATGGATCCCGTCATTTAATATTACCTATATATTAGGTGTGGACGGCTTAAGCCTGCCCATGGTTATTCTTACAGGGCTTTTGTTTTTCTTAAGTACATTTGTCAGCTGGAATATTTCCCGTGCTCAAAAAGGTTATTTTGCCCTCTTTTTGCTATTGGATACAGGTATTATGGGAGTATTTCTATCTTTGGATTTCTTCCTTTTTTATGTTTTTTGGGAAGTGATGCTGCTGCCCATGTATTTCCTCATAGGCATGTGGGGAGGGCCCCAACGTGAATATGCAGCAATTAAATTCTTCTTATACACATTATTTGGTTCTGTGTTAATACTGGTGGCCATATTAGCCTTGTACTTTACCTGTGGTAGAACATTCGATATGCTGCTGCTGATGCAGACAGCGCCCACAGCACTCAACGGTGTCATGTGGTGGGGTATGAGCGCTATTAAGGTAATATGGGTTATGCTCTTTATTGGATTTGCCATTAAAGTACCAATTTTCCCATTTCATACCTGGCTGCCCCTGGCCCACGTTGAAGCGCCCACTGCCATATCTGTTATCCTGGCCGGCATCCTGTTGAAATTGGGTGTCTATGGAATTCTGCGGATCAATTACACCATGCTGCCGGATGCTGTCTGGTGGTTCGCCGGTGCCTTGGCCGTCTTGGGACTCATCAATGTTATTTGGGGGGCCATGTGCGCTTTAGCCCAGAAAGATTTGAAAAAGCTGGTGGCATACTCCAGTGTTAACCATATGGGATATCTACTCATTGGCATGGCTGCAGTCATAGCAGGTGGAGCAGTGAATGATAATAATATTCTCGCGGCGCAGGCTGGGTTGGGTGGTGCAGTATTCCAGATGTTCAACCACGGGACTATTTCAGCCATGCTGTTTATCCTTGTGGGCGTCATCTACGATCGGGCTCACCACAGGGATATTGAAGGGTTTGGCGGTTTGGCCGCACAAATGCCTATTTATTCAGGAATTGTGGCTGTTGCATTTTTTGCAGGCCTTGGTTTACCAGGACTTTCTGGTTTTGTCAGTGAAGCGATGTGCTTTATTGGTGCCTTCCCGGTATTCAAAGCTATTGTCATTGCCTCCACATTGGGAATTTTATTAAATGCGGCTTATTTCCTATGGGCATTCCAGCGCATCTTCATGGGGGAATTGAACGAGAAGTATAAGGATTTGCCTGAGATCAACAGGATGGAATTGTTTACCGTTGTTCCCTTGGCAGCGATTACCTTGTTCTTTGGTATATATCCGCGCCCCTTCCTTGACCTTATTAGCAGTACGATGAATGTTATCATAAATACTGTTGCCAGTTTTGGTGGTATTGCTGGAGTATTTTAGATTTATATGAATAATTTGCAAAGTTTAAGCCTGTATTGGCCGGAACTGATTCTTACAGCAACAGTTATTGTTACAATTATTGCAGACTTATTTTATTCTGATAAGAAATCTGGGCGTACTGCTTTATGGGTTTTAGGCGGATTAGTTCTTACGTATGCAGCTATTCGATTACAGGATAGCACATTAGTCACAACTCTATTCATGGATAATCTGGCCTTTGATCCATTTGCAACATTTTTCAAAACTCTGATCATACTTTCTACAATATTAGTGATTTTTATTTCCAAGCGGACGAGCGAACTGGATGGTCATCGCACGGGAGAATATTATTCGCTTATCGCCATAATGGTCTTTGGTATGTTTCTGATGGCTTCGGCCATAGATTTGATTATGGTCTATCTTGCCATTGAAATTGTGTCCATTACATCGTTCATCCTGGCCGGTTATTTACGCGGCGACCTGCGCTCCAATGAAGCATCGTTGAAATATGTTATTTATGGCGCCTTTTCATCCGGAATCATGCTTTTTGGCTTAAGTATCGTTTTTGGATTGGCCGGTTCAACCAAATTTTTTGCCATCCAGGAAGCCATGTGGAATTTGGAAGGCAGCGCCAATTTTGCATTTACTTTGGCGGCCATATTTATCCTGGCTGGTTTTGGCTATAAAATTTCTGCAGTACCTTTCCATTTTTGGACTCCGGATGTATATGAAGGGTCCCCGACATCTATTACAGCTTATTTATCAGTGGCCCCTAAAGCTGCAGGGTTTGCAGTTACAATTCGTTTTTTCAACCAGGTGTTTGGCGATGGCGGATCCTTTTTAGACCCATCATTAACAACATTTACAGAACTGCCCTGGCCGCAATTGCTTGCGGTGTTAGCGGTAGTAACAATGACCTTGGGTAACCTGGTGGCGATACAGCAAAACAACATAAAACGAATGTTGGCTTATTCCAGTATTGCCCATGCTGGCTACATGCTCATGGCCCTGCCGACACTTTCATCCCAGGGTGTCTACGCTGTGATGATTTACCTCGTTATGTATTTGTTCATGAACCTGGGCGCCTTTTTTGTTGTGATCTATGTAAAATCACAGGGTGGGGGAGAATCATTTGAAGATTATAGCGGCTTGGGTTGGAAGATGCCTATCGTTGGTATAGTAATGACCATTTTCATGTTATCTCTGACAGGTATTCCGCCTACAGCCGGTTTCATTGGTAAATTTTACTTGTTCGCTGCAGTTATAAAAGCTGGTCCGCAATTGTACTGGCTGGCGATTGTGGGCGGTATTAACAGTGTAATTTCATTGTATTATTATATGCGTGTAGTGAAGGTCATGTTTTTGGAAGGTGAAACCAGCGAAACGGTATTAGTTCCGCCCATTGCTGTCATGCTTATTTTTATGGCCTTAGCTATACCCTCAGTTGTATTTGGTGTTTATTGGACACCCATAGCAAATTGGGTATCACAATCATTGGTTTTATACACGCAAGTTATTTGATCATCGAATGAATTCCAGCCAACGAATACAGTTGATTATCATGCAAGAAGCATTACACGCTATAATGTCTTGCAAGAACAAATGTAAATTTATGACTACTGGTTAACACTCTTGTTATGATTGAAAACTATTTCCCTATTCTAATCGTATTGATTGTTGCTGCTGGTTTTGCAATTTTCAGTCTCATTCTAACCCATCTCGTAGGCCCACGCGTAACGAATGCTGTAAAAATGATGCCCTATGAATCCGGAGTAGACCAGGTAGGTAAAACGAGAATTAGATTTTCAATTCGTTTTTTCCTGATCGCTTTACTGTTTATTATTTTTGATATTGAGATCGTTTTTCTTTATCCGTGGGCAGTTGTGTTCAAAGATTTCCTTTCAGCAGGTTCCTTCATCTTTTTTGAAATGGTTGTTTTTCTAGCAATCCTTGCGTTTGGTTTTATTTATGTTTGGCGGAACGGAGCTTTAGAATGGGAATAAAAGGATTTGCGAGTAGAACAGAATGTTATTTTATCGCGAAGATGGATTTTCTTTTCTAGATAACCTTTGTTAAATAAAAGTATTGCCATGAATCATGATGATATTAAATCAAATGTTTTGACCACTACGCTGGAAAGTGCTATTAACTGGGGTCGAAAGAACTCACTTTGGCCAATGCCTTTTGGCACCGCCTGCTGTGGGATAGAGTTCATGGCAGTTTTGGCGGCGCGCACTGACATAGCCCGCTTTGGTGCAGAAGCGATTCGTTTTTCACCACGGCAGTCGGATCTATTAATTGTTGCTGGTAGGATTTCCATTAAAATGATGCCAGTTCTGATTCGCATATATGAACAGATGCCAGAGCCGAAATGGGTAATTTCTATGGGGGCCTGCGCATCAAGTGGAGGTGTATTTGATACTTATAGTGTCATACAGGGTATTGATCAGTTTATCCCAGTTGATGTATATGTACCTGGTTGCCCACCACGGCCCGAAGGAGTAGTTGAGAGTCTAATGAAAATCCAGAATTTGATAGACAAAGAAAAACTGTCTGACTACGCACTTTCATCTTCCAAATAAATGTTGCTAGAACAAACGCTTGCCCAGATAAAAGAAAAATTTCCTGACCCTGTTCTGGAAACTACAGAGTTTGCGGGTGAGCAGATCTTACATGTCAAAGGCCAGGATATACTAACAGTGCTGACTGCATTAAAAGCGAATGGTTTCAATTTCCTGGCAGACCTCACCGCCATAGATAATCTGACCCTTGGCGGATATGAGCGCTTTGCTGTGTCTTACCATTTATTATGCCACAAAACGGCGGAGAGGCTGACTGTAAAAGCTTACGTCCCTGAAGAAAAACCGTCTCTACCTTCTGTTGAATCCTTATGGAAAACGGCAGACTGGCAAGAGCGAGAAGTATTTGATTTATTTGGCATAATATTCGAAGGACATCCCAATTTGATCCGCATCATGAATCCCGATGACTATGAAGGGCACCCCTTGAAAAAGGACTATCCTAGATTGGGTAGAAAAGAAAGAGGCGATTTTCCTGTGATTGATCGGGGCATTCAAAAACAGAAACCATCTAAATGAAACATGTAATAGATCAACCCCTGGAAACAGATCGAATGGTCCTTAATTATGGGCCACATCACCCTGCAACCCATGGAACACTACGGATCATTATGGAACTGGAAGGTGAAACTGTAACAAAAGTTACTCCTGAAATTGGTTTTCTCCATTCTGGATTTGAAAAGCTGGGTGAAGATTTGAATTTCAACCAGTATATTACTATTACAGACAGAATGAATTATTTGTCACCACTATGCAACAATGTGGCTTATGCCTTGGCAGCAGAAAAATTGATGGATTTGGAAGTCTCAAAACGAACCGAGTATATCCGTGTTCTAATGTGTGAATTGAGCCGTATTGCTGATCATTTATTAAATGTTGGCATGCTGGCAGTGGATTTAGGTGCAATGACTGCGTTCCTTTATGGTTTCCGGGCAAGAGAGGACATCTATGACCTTTTTGAAAAAGCTACAGGAACGCGCCTTACCACTAGTTATACTCTTGTAGGAGGTCTGATGAGGGATATTCCAGAGGGATTTGATAAAGATGTTTTAAAGGTTCTCGATGAAGTAGATGAAGTTGCCAATGATATCGAAACTTTATTAAATAAGAATCGCATATGGCATGACCGAACCAAAAATATTGGTATCATCTCAAAAGAGGATGCTATTTCTTACGGTATCTCTGGACCTATGGCAAGAGCATCTGGTATAGATTGGGATATCAGAGTAAATGAACCATATTCCAGTTATCAAGATTTTGATTTTGACGTTGCCATTGCCTTAAATGGTGATGTGTTTGACCGTTATTTAGTGCGCATGGAGGAAATCCGCCAAAGTATCAAGATATGCAGGCAGTCTCTGGATAAAATGCCAACAGGAGAGGTTATTATTGACCCGAATCTTGGCTTGAGCCTGCCTCCTAAAGATGAGGTTTATAACTCTATCGAGGGTTTGATTTATCATTTTGAAATTACCATGCCCCACAGAGGTATGACACCACCAGTAGGCGAAGCTTATGTGCCCACGGAATCTCCAAATGGTGAGTTGGGCTATTATATCGTAAGTGATGGTAAGAGTTCACCTTATCGTGTTCGCACAAGACCACCATCACTGATCAACTATTCAATATTTTCAAAACTAATAGAGGGGCATATGCTTTCAGATGCACCAGCGATTCTTGGAAGTTTGAATGTTATTGCAGGGGAATTAGATCGATGAAATCAAAAGCTCAACCGAAGTCGGGGTTTAGTTTTGCAGACTCGGAAAGAGTAGAACGAATATTGTCCCAATATCCAAATAAAAAATCCGCCACCTTACCACTGTTGCATTTAGCGCAGTCACAGGAAGGGTACATTTCTAGCAGTGTAATTGATACTATAGCTGATTTGGTGGATTGCCATCAGTCCGTCGTGATGGACTGTGTATCTTTTTATACTATGCTTTATACGAAACTCCAGGGACGCCATATTATCCAAGTGTGTCAGACTTTATCCTGTAGTCTAAATGGTGCAGATTCATTGGTAGATCATATCAGGGATAAATATGAAATTGAACCTGGTGGCACGACTGCTGATGATCGTTTTACCCTCATGAAAGTAGAATGCTTAGGTTCTTGTGGGACTGCCCCTGTTGTACAGGTTAACAATGATTATCATGAGGGTTTATCATTGGAGGAATTTGATCAATTGCTGGAGTCCCTTGAATGAGTGCTTTTAAACCTGTTCTGACACAACATATTTATCAACAGGATTGCCATACCCTTCCATTTTATCAATCTGTGGGTGGTTATACAGCGTTGGAAAAAGTGCTCACCATGGATCCAGAAGATGTAATTGATGTTGTTAAGAATTCAAACCTGCGTGGTCGCGGAGGAGCTGGATTTCCAGCAGGAATAAAATGGGGTTTTTTACCCAAAGATATGGTAAAACCAACATATTTAATTAATAACGCAGATGAGAGCGAACCAGGAACATTTAAAGATCGTCTGCTGATCAACAAGGCGCCCCACCAAATGCTGGAAGGTATGTTAATTGCCGCCTATGCCATTAGATGCAACCTGGCTTTCATTTATATTCGTGGTGAATTTTATAAAGAAGCAGAAGTTCTGGAAAAAGTTTTGTCGGAAGCATATGCTGCAAATCTTTTAGGTAAAAATATTTTAGGGTCGAAATATGATCTGGATGTAATCGTCCACCGTGGTGCAGGTGCTTACATTTGTGGGGAAGAAACCGCACTCATTGAATCACTGGAAGGGAAACGGGGGTGCCCCAGACTCAAGCCACCCTTTCCGGCTTTGGAAGGCTACCTGAAATGTCCCACAATTGTGAATAATGTTGAGACTCTTTCTAATTTGCCTCACATCATTAATCGAGGAGCAGAATGGTTCCGATCCATCGGACCAGAGAAAGGACCAGGACCAAAATTATACTGTGTATCTGGCTGTGTGAATTCTCCCGGTGTTTTCGAAGAACCCATGGGTACGTCATTGAAAAAATTAATTTATGAAAATGCTGGCGGAATTAAAAATGACAATCAGCTTAAAGCAGTGCTTCCAGGAGGTTCTTCTTCCGCCATTTTGACCGCTGAAGAGGCCGTTACACTGAATATGGATTTTGATTCTCTAATGGATGCAAAAACTATGCTGGGGTCTGCTGGTATTATTGTGATGGATGATACAGTGAATATGGTTCAGGCCTGTCTCAATATTGCCCGGTTTTATGCCCATGAATCTTGCGGGCAATGTACGCCTTGTAGAGAAGGTACTACTTGGTTGGTGAAGATGCTGACACGTATGGTGCAGGGAGGTGGTAAAGCAGGAGATATTAAGATGCTTTACGAGATCACTGATAATATTGGTGGTCTGATTGATTTTTCTAAAGGCAGTTTTGGGAAGACAATTTGTCCCTTTGGAGAAGCAGTCGCCTGGCCCATCCGTAGTTTTGTAGAAAAATTCGAATCTGAATTTATTAATTACATACCCCAACAGGAAACGGTTGCGTAATGCCCTTTATAAAAATAGATGAAAAAGAGTTTGAAGTAGCAAAGGGTACAACTGTTTTGCAGGCGGCCTTGGCCAATGGGATTGAAATACCTCATTATTGTTATCATCCAGTATTGGAGGTTGTGGGTAGCTGCCGGATGTGTTTAGTTCAGGTGGAAGGTATGCCAAAACTCCAGGCATCCTGTAATACACTTATCGGTGAGGCCCCATCAAACAAGAAGTTGGATGGTAAATATGATATGGTGGTAAATACCCAAACCGATGTGGTGAAACAGGAGCGAAAAAATATCCTTGAATTTCTTTTACTAAACCATCCTTTAGACTGTCCGGTTTGTGATCAGGCCGGAGAGTGTTATCTTCAAGATTATACCTTCAAATATGGAAATGCCCATAGCCGCTTTAAAGAAGAAAAGCGTGTGCGCCCCAGTGAATTCTTGGGCTCCAACATCGTTATCAACCAGGACCGCTGTATTCTTTGCAGTCGCTGTGTCCGTTTTACCCGTGAAATATCCGGTACGAATGAATTGTTTGTTCAAAACCGTGGTTACCACTCGAAAGTATCTATTTTAGAGGATAAACCATTAGAAAACTTGATGGCTGGAAATGTTGCAGATATTTGTCCAGTGGGAGCCCTGCTTAATACAGACTATATCCATAAAAATCGGTTTTGGAATCTTGATACAATACCATCGGTATGTCAGGATTGCAGTGCTGGTTGCAATGTGGATGTATTTTCCCAGCGGGATGAAATTTTCCGTTTAACACCGCGTGAAAATCACGATGTGAACGGCTATTTCATGTGTGATATTGGACGCTATGGGTTTCATCGTTTCGAAGAAATTGAGCGGGTTAACCAGCCTTTGGTGCGCAATGGTAAATCATTTGATGTAATCGATTGGGCTGAAGCAATACAGAAAACTGCAGATCTAATTGAGCAGTCTAATGGAAAAACTGCCGGTATTGTATCCCCCTTTCACACCAATGAATCAAATTTTTTACTGGGGTTAATGATCAATGGTATACTGGGTATGCTACCCGCTATTCAAGCGGAAGAAATAACATATCCGTACGGATTTCGGATTAGCGCTGATCGTTCACCAAACCAGAGGGGTATGAATGATATTTGTGGAGGGCTAGCTAAAGACTTATCTTCTGAAATTAAAAAGCAGGCCATTCGTGGTTTATATATTTTGGATGATGGTGTAGATCGGGAATTAGATGATGCTTGGAAAGAAATCCTGGCCAACATGGATTTTCTTATTGTCCAGAGCTATGCTATGACAGACTTATCTAAATTAGCACATATTGTGCTTCCAGGTCTGGCTCCGTATGAACGGGAGGGAACAATTACCAATGACCAAGACCGAATTCAGTGGTTGCGTCCTTCATTATCTATAAAAGCTGAATCCAAGCCAGATTGGGAAATTCTAATGCTGGTTAATAATGCATTGAATAAAAAGGCAGAGAATTTTACTGGTTTAGATGATGTAATTATAAAAATGGGTGAACAGTTTCCGAATTATTCAGGAATTACGTTATTCAAAATCGCTACCCAAGGAATTGCCTTAAACGGGAAAAAGATGTAATGGATTTATTAGGATTCATAATTATCCTTGTAAAAGTTTTAGTTGTATTTGCAGCTACCATGATTACCGTAATGGGGATGATATATGCGGAAAGGCGCGTTTCCGCTTTTATGCAGGGTAGACTCGGTCCCAACCGTGTTGGGCCGAAAGGACTGTTGCAACCCATTGCCGATGGTATCAAATTTTTTATGAAGGAGGATTTAATCCCTAGTGGGGCTAATAAACCTATTTTTATCTTAGCCCCTGCGATTCTACTGATTCCAGCCCTCATGACTTTTGCGGTGATTCCATTTGGTTCTTCGATCACAATGTTTGGACGAGAGATTGCTCTTCAGGTGGCGGATGTGAACGTGGGAATTTTATACATCCTTGCCCTAACCAGTATTGGTGTCTACGGCATCGTCTTGGCGGGCTGGTCCTCCAACAGTAAATATTCTTTGCTGGGTGGGCTGCGTTCCTCTGCCCAGTTAATCAGTTATGAATTAGCCATGGGGTTGGCGGTGGTCAGTATCATACTCCTGGCAGGATCGTTGCGTTTGAATGATATCATTGCCGACCAGCAGGGCTATTTCCTATCCTGGAACGTATTTAAACAACCACTGGCTTTTATCATATTTCTTGTAGCTGTGTATGCGGAAACCAACCGACTGCCCTTTGATCTTACAGAAGCAGAACAAGAATTGGTTGGAGGTTATCACACTGAATACAGCAGCTTAAAATTTGCCATGTTTTTTTTGGCTGAATATGCCAATATGATTACAGCGGCAGCCTTAACTGTAACCTTGTTTTTCGGCGGTTGGGATGTGCCATTATTGGATGAAAGTTCTCTGGGGTTACTCGGCGCAATATTATCTGTGCTTTCATTTATCTTGAAAATGGCATTTTTCTTATTCCTCTTTATTTGGGTGCGCTGGACATTCCCTCGTTTTCGCTATGATCAACTGATGCGGCTAGGGTGGAAAGTGCTGCTGCCTTTAGCCCTTATAAATATTTTTCTTACTGGCGGATATCTCACTCTAACAGCAATTAAATAATGGCCACTATTATTAAATCATACGAACCGACTTTCTGGGATAAGCTATATTTCCCTGCTTTGCTAAAAGGGCTGATGGTAACAATCAAGCACTTCTTCCGCCAAAAGGTCACAATACAATATCCTGATGAAAGACACATACCGCCAGACGGATATCGAGGTCTACATCGGTTAAATAAATATCCGGATGAACGTATTAAATGTGTGGCCTGTGAAATGTGTGCTGCAGCCTGCCCTTCAAATTGTATCAGCATTATACCTGGTCCATCTCCATGGGATGATGGTAAAGAAAGATATCCTGTAAGATTTGACATTAATCTGTTGAGATGTATTTACTGCGGATTTTGCGAAATGGCCTGTCCTGAAGGCGCAATCGAGTTAACGGAGATCTATGATTTTTCTAATTATTCACGAGATGATTTGGTGATTGATAAAGATGGGCTATTAGGTGTCTATGAGTTGACAAAAAAACAAAACTATTATACAAAGAAATCTCACAGCCCAGCATCCCTTCCATTTAAGACTGAAAGGACTTGAGTCCACTTATCATGTTTACTTCAATATTTTTTTATTTTTTGGCTTCAATAGCAATTGCATCAGCAATATTTGTGGTTTTAAATCGGAATGCAGTTTATAGTGCCATTGCCCTGGTTCTATGCTTTTTTAGCCTGGCAGTTATATATCTGCTTTTAGAGGCATACGTTATTGCTGTACTGGAGGTCTTTATTTATGCCGGGGCCATTATGGTATTATTTTTATTTGTGATCATGCTGCTCAACTTGGGGCTAGAAGATGCGTTTCCATATTTTAGGCATTTACAACGGGCTTTATCATTATTCATGGTCGGCCTTTTCTTTGTCGGAATTTTCCTGATCATGTTTAATGAACAGGGGATATTGCATCAACCCGGTGAAAAATTTTCAGCCGGAGATATTTATGCACTTGGTGAAGCACTTTTTTCAAAATATTTGTTGCCCTTTGAAGTGGCTTCACTTTTGCTGCTGGTTGCACTTATTGGAACTGTTTATTTGGCAAAAAGGAAAATCTGATGGTTGTACCTCTCGAGCATGTCATTGCTTTAAGCATGATTCTTTTTTCCATCGGTGTTTTGGGTGTTTTATTCCGACGTAATGCCATCACCATTTTCATGTCTATTGAACTGATGCTGAATGCAGTTAATCTAGCACTGGTTGGTTTCTCTCGTTACTATAACAGTGTAGATGGCCAAGTCTTTGTTTTTCTGGTAATGACCTTGGCTGCAGCTGAGGTGGCAGTGGGTCTGGCGATCATTATCGCTCTCTATCGAAATCGTCAGACAGTAAATATTGATGAAATAAATTTGATGAAGAATTAACGAACAAGTATGGAAACCATTGTATCTATAAAACCTTTACTGGCAGTTCTTGTATCTACTGTAAGTGCGTTTTTCATTATTGCCACAAGGAAAAACCCGAACTTCAGGGAAGCGTGGTCTATTTTTGCAGGCGTGTTAAAACTGGTAATTGTACTATCCATGATACCCGCTGTTGTTTATGATAAAACTATAATTTCCTATTCACTGTTTACTATCCTGCCCGGCATTGAGATTGGTTTTAAGGTTGATGCATTTGGTCTTTTGTTCGCAATGGGTGCTTCGATTCTTTGGATTGCAACTTCTTTTTATTCAATCGGGTATATGCGGTCTACAAATGAACACTCGCAGACACGTTATTTTGCCTGTTTTGCAGTAGCGCTTTCGGCCACAATCGGTGTTGCATTTTCAGCGAACCTGATTACAATGTTTCTTTTCTATGAAGTATTGACGATTATTACTTATCCGCTGGTGGCTCACAAGGGTACTCCAGAAGCGCGGGCTGGTGGCAGGAAGTATGCCATTTATCTGCTCGGAGCGGCGAAGGCTTTCTTGATAGCAGCTATAATTCTTACCTATAACCTGACTGGTACACTCGAGTTTTCCAAAGATGGAATCTTTCCGGCAATTGTTCAATCAGTAAATCCCGAATTGTTATATATCATATTTGTCCTCTTTCTTTTTGGATTTGCCAAAAGTGCGGTCATGCCTTTCCATAGTTGGCTTCCAGCCGCAATGGTTGCTCCCACACCGGTCAGCGCATTGCTCCATGCTGTCGCAGTGGTCAAAACAGGGGTTTTTACAATACTTCGTATTATATTTTTTGTGTTTGGTGCCGACTTGATGATGGATATTGGTGTGGATGTATTTGTAATCACATTTGCATCGCTTACCATCATTGCAGCATCTCTGATTGCGCTGAGCAGGGATAACCTGAAAGCGCGGTTAGCATTTTCAACCATCAGCCAGCTTTCTTATATTATTTTAGGTGCTGCTCTACTCACACCAAGTGGAATGGTCGGTGGTATAATTCATATTACGAATCACGCCTTTTCAAAGATCACCCTTTTTTTCTGTGCCGGTTCAATTTATGTTTCATCTCATAAGACTAAAGTTAGCCAGTTAAGCGGCATCGGGAAAAAAATGCCCTGGACTATGGCTGCCTTTGCAATTGCTACTTTGAGCATGATCGGTATTCCGCCTGTATCTGGATTTATTACAAAATGGTATCTTGTTATTGGTGCTTTAGAGCGCCATAGTTTGGTTGTACTTATTGTATTGCTGGTGAGCTCGTTTTTGAATGCGGCATACTTTGTTCCAATTCTGTATAGGGCGTTTTTTAAAGAGGAAAATTCCAATTCCGAACACCTAAATTTATCTGAACATAAGGAATTAAAAGAAAACGCGTTTCTAGTGGTCCCGCTCACGTTAACTGCGATCATAAGTGTTGTGCTGGGACTATATCCTGATTTTATAGTGCAATTAGCTGAAATGGTAATCAAATGAAATTATTAGATATGATAGAAGCGCTTAGGACAAAGGCAGCCAAAAAACTCGCCTACGGTGCACTGATCTTACTCATTGTAGTGGATTTTATTATTCCTCGCCACGAGGTTCATTTTTTTGGAGATAAAATACCTGGATTCTGGTCTTTATTCGGCTTTATCGCTTGTGTGCTCATTATTATTATATCCAAATGGATAGGTCACCTCGGGCTTATGCAGGATGAGAGTTATTATGATGAGTGAGATTTTTAACATTCAATTCTTACATCCCTCCGCATTTTATCTCCTAGGAGGTCTATTTATACCATTATTTAAGGGAAGAATCAAGCAGTGCTATATGCTTTTAGTTGCTCTTATGGCCTTTGTTGCGGTAGTCAATATGCCTCATGGAACATATGGTGTCTATGAATTTCTAAACTGGAAGTTGACTTTTGGCGATGTGGATAAACTGAGTAAGGTCTTTGCTTATATATTTACTATCATGGGTGTAATCGGAGTAATCTATTCTATTCATGTAAAGAATGATGGTGAACATTTTGCTGCTTTTTACTACGTTGGGGGATCTCTTGGTGTAACATTTGCAGGTGATTTTCTCACTTTATTCTTATTCTGGGAAATGATGGCTTTTTCTTCGGTTTTCCTTATATGGTTTCGCAAGTCACCAGTTTCCGTTGATTCCGGGTTTAGATATCTTTTGTGGCATGTCGCTGGTGGCCTGATATTATTGGCTGGAATAATATTACAATACTCTACAAGTGGTGATTTATCCATCCAGCATTTGCCTTTTAGCGGTTGGTGGCCCACAGATCTTCAGAGTCTGGCATCTTTTCTTATTTTGATAGGCTTTATTGTAAATGCAGCTGTGCCTCCATTTGGCGCATGGCTTCCTGATGCTTACCCCGCTGCAACAGTTACAGGTGCTGTTTTCATGAGTGCCTTCACGACTAAAACAGCAGTTTATGCCTTGATCCGAGTCTGTGCAGGTTCCGAAATGCTAATAGTCCTGGGTGTTGTTATGGCGATTTACGGCGTTGTTTATGCTGTCCTTGAAAATGACGCCCGCAGGCTGCTGGCATATCACATCATCAGCCAGGTAGGATATATGGTAGCTGGTGTTGGACTGGGAACCAAACTGGCAATAAATGGTGTTGTGGCACATGCCTTCTGTCACATTCTTTACAAGTCTCTTTTATTTATGGGTACCGGTTCTGTTTTATATGTTACAGGAATTTCAAAATTGACGGAGCTCGGCGGTCTTTACAAAACTATGCCAAGAACAATGATTTATACTGTAATCGGAGGTCTTTCCATTTCTGCATTTCCTTTGTTCAGTGGTTTTGTTAGTAAATCTATGACAGTTACTGCTTTTAGTGAAGCGCATTTGACCTGGGCATTTATGGCACTCATGCTCGCTTCTGCAGGGACATTTTTACATACCGGTCTCAAAGTACCCTATTTTATCTGGTTTGGAAAGGACCGAGGAATTAAGGCCCAAGAACCACCATGGAATATGGAACTGGCGATGATTATAGGCTCACTATTTTGTGTAGGGCTGGGGATTTTCTATAAACCGCTGTATGCTTTGCTGCCGCATTCAGTTCATTTTGAACCCTACACGGCATATCATACCTGGGAGTCTTTGCAGGTATTGCTTTTTACACAGCTGGGCTTTTTCCTACTGCTTAAAAAACTTTGGTGTGAAGATACTATCAGTCTGGATACGGATTGGTTTCCCCGCAAAGGGGCAAAAGCATTAATGTGGCTTACAAAACCGCTGGCCAATATTGAGTACAACTTTATTGGTGAGATTTATGAGTTTATTATTCAAAAGCCAATAATGGGTGCCGCCAAGATATTTAAGGTAATAGATACGGTTGTTGTGGATGGTACGCTGAATGGATTAGGCAAGTTAACTCTGGCCTGCAGTCGGAAAATGCAGAATGTTCAAAGTGGTCAGATTCAACATTATGCAATGTTTATAGTTGCCGGATTTATTGCCTTGATCATAATCGTCATGGTGTTACCGCAATAGGTAGAAGATGGAAGATATTATTATTAATAATCTTGATTATCCGGTTCTGACGGTAAGCACTTTTCTTCCGCTGGCCGGTGCCCTCATTATACTTTTCCTAAAAAGAGGGCCTTTTATCAAATGGTTTGCGCTGGCGACTACAGTTGCAACATTTATTGTTTCGCTGCCTATTTATAAACATTTTGATAAGACAACCTACAAAATGCAGTTTGTTGAAATTCATTCATGGATACCAGCATGGAATATTAATTACAAAGTTGGAGTGGATGGAATCAGCATATTATTCATAATTCTTGTCACAATATTAAGCATTCTTTGCGTATCAGTATCGTGGAAGGCAATCCAGACAAAGACAAAAGAGTTCTATATATCTCTTTTAATAATGGAAACTGCGATGATCGGAATCTTCGTGTCGCTGAATGTATTTCTTTTCTACCTTTTCTGGGAACTCACGCTGATACCGATGTTTCTCTTGATAGGTGTGTGGGGAGGCTCCCAAAGAATATATGCCGCGGTGAAGTTTGTTCTTTTTATGCTGGCTGGCAGTGTGCTTATGCTGGTCGGAATAATTGTACTCTACTATGCAGGTGGCAAGACTTTTGATATACTAGAACTGGCTAAGGTGCACTACCCCACGGGACTTCAATTATGGCTGTTTTTGGCCTTTTTTGCTGCATTTGCAGTGAAAATGCCCATGTTTCCAATACATACCTGGCTCCCGGACGCACATACAGAAGCGCCCACAGCCGGAAGCGTTATCCTTGCAGGGATTCTGCTTAAGATGGGCGCATATGGTTTTTTGAGGATTTCTTTTCCTATGTTTCCCCATGCGGTAAAGGTACTTTTTATTCCACTGCTTATTTTGTCTGTTATAGCGATAATCTACGGTGCTTATGTTACTTTGATGCAAAAAGATATGAAGCGACTGATCGCCTACTCCAGTGTCAGTCATATGGGTTTTGTAACGCTTGGTATATTTACTTTAAACCAGAATGGTATCGAGGGTGGGATGCTCCAGATGATAAATCATGGTGTTATAACAGGCGCATTGTTCCTGTGTATCGGGATGATTTATGAGCGAACTCATTCAAGGATGATTGAAGACTACGGGGGACTCTCAAAGTCCGTTCCAGTCTATATAGTGTTTTTTACAATTTTTACGCTGGCGGCGATCGGTCTGCCGGGAATGAACGCTTTTGTTGGGGAATTCCTGATCATTAGCGGTGCTTTCAAAGCAAATATGATCATTGCAGCTTTTTCTATACTTGGTGTAGTTCTGGGTGTGTGCTACATGGTCTGGTTGTATTACAGGATTGCTCTTAATGAAATAAACACTACAACACAGGCCTCTCTTTTTGATTTAGATTCACGAGAAATTGCTACCCTGATACCACTGGTTGTACTTGTATTATTAATTGGCCTGCAACCCAACATACTTTTGAGTTATATGCATGTTTCAGTTGAACACCTACTTGAGCAGGTTCATAACTCTGTGCAACTTGAAAGTATTAACGCTTATGATACTATCAACTCAATTGCTGGATATATTAAGGCTTTATTCAAATGGGTCTAACAAGCTTATTCAATTATTTTTACGCATTATTTAATGGTTTATTCAGAATACGTCAGGTGATTTCATGGATATAAGTCAATTTTTTACATCAGCTGACTTGTTTGGTATTGCCCCTGAAATTATTCTGACAGTTACTGCATTATCTGTCCTGACGCTGGAGATGCTTCATGTTTCCCGCCCTGGAATTATATTAATGGTGGCAGCACTAGGTTTGTTTTTGGCCGGAGCTCTTGCTATTAATACCAGCGGTGATGAGCAAATTCTTTTCGGAGGGATGCTGGTCCTTAACAGGTTTTCAGTGTTTTTTGATTTCCTCTATATTACCATTGGGCTTTTAACACTGATTTTTTCACAAGGTTACCTGGAGAAAAGAGGGAGCGCTTCCCGGGGAGAATACCCAGCTCTTATTTTATTTGCGATTATCGGAATGATGTTGATGACACGAGCTAATGACTTGGTAATCGTTTTTCTTGGGTTAGAACTCCTTTCACTCTCACTATATATTTTAGTTGGATTTCTGCGTCATGATCAGCTTAGTAATGAATCAGGATTAAAGTACCTGTTACTTGGTGCCTTTGCTACTGGTTTTTTTCTATTTGGAGCGGCGATTACTTATGGGGCAACAGGCACAACTAACTATAATGATATTGTTGCTGCAATTACGAACAATACCATTTTGTCCGATACATATTTGTTTCTTGGTATTGGTTTACTGCTGATTGGCTTCGCATTCAAGGTTGCATTGGTACCTTTCCACATGTGGTCTCCTGATGTGTATCAGGGAGCGCCAACCACGGTAACTGGGTTTCTGTGTACGGCACCTAAGGCTGCGGGATTTGGGGCACTGATAATTTTGTTTAATCGTGCTTTTGTGGAAATCCATTATCAATGGCAGGATATTTTTTGGTTTTTATCTGCTCTGACTATGACTGTAGGAAATGTTTCAGCATTGATACAGCATAACGTAAAGCGTATGCTTGCTTTTTCCAGCGTTTCCCACGCTGGATTTTTGATAATGGGAATATTAGTACTCAATGAGACTAGTATTTCAGCGGTACTATTTTACCTGGTTGTTTACTCAATTGTAAATCTGGGTGCCTTTGCCATTGTTTCAGCAGCTGAGCAAGAAGAAAAAGGATTGAATTTAAAAGATTACCGCGGTTTGGCAGCACAGCACCCTTGGCTTTCAGCAGCAATGACAATTTTCATGTTATCATTGGCTGGTTTCCCGCCAACAGCTGGTTTCGTTGCCAAGTATGGTATTTTTTCTGCAGCAATAGAGCAGGGATACATATGGCTTGTGATTATAGGTGTTTTAAATACATTGATCTCAGTGTATTATTATCTCCGACTGGTGGTAAATATGTATATGCAAAAAGAAGCAGATCCTTTGCAGCCCGCTTATGGAATAGTAGCACTTGGACTTTTAAGTTTATTAGTAGTCGTTGTTCTTGTTTTTGGAATTTCTCCCGATTTTCTTTTGGAAATTACAGCGAATGCAACAAAGGTTGGTTATTAGATTATTTGATAATAATGCCTATGAAAATTGTCTTATTAAGTTGAGTGCATAGGAAATAATGATTTTATATGACAGTTTTAAATAATCTTTTCTTCAAATACGATTTCTTTCATGCCCGACTGATGTTGGTCTTTTTGTTCATTTGGGCAAGTTGTAGTTTACCCAAAGATCAGATCGAGATTAGGGGGTTGACAATGGGCACGACTTTTACCATTAAGATCATACCTTCTGAAAAGAATGTCAATGTTCGATTATTGGAATTCGAAGTGGATTCGATTTTATCAGCATTAAATAAACAGATGTCCACTTGGGATCCACACAGTGAAATTTCCCAATTCAATGCGCATTTTTCCACAGATCCATTTCCTGTTTCAAGCTCTTTTTTTAAGGTTGTTGAAAATGCCCTTTCCATTTCTGAAAGGACAAATGGTTTATTCGATATTAGTGTTTATGAACTATTGGAGATTTGGGGCTTTGGTCCAAATCCAAAATCGGATTTACCTGACGCTGATGAAATTGAATCTGTTTTAATACACACAGGATTTGAAAAGATTATTGCTGAGAAACAATCACTACAGAAGTTGGATCCACTCACCAAATTGGATTTGAATGCTATCGCTAAAGGATATGGCGTTGATGAAGTGTTCAATTTTCTTGAATCAAAAGGCTATAACGATATTTTTGTTGAGATTGGTGGTGAAATAAAATGTTCCGGAAGAAATCAACGGAATAAATCCTGGTCCATAGGCATCGAAAATCCAACCGGCGGAAATAAACCAGACCGTCCTGTTGCAGCCATCGTTTATGCTGATGGCGGTGCTGTGGCAACCTCAGGCAATTATCGGAACATCGTGGATTTAAATGGGGAAATCTTGGGACATATCATCCATCCCAAAACGGGTTATCCAATCCAAACCAATGTTTTATCTGTCACGGTCCTTGCAAATTCCTGCATATTGGCAGATGCCTGGGCAACAGCGTTGATGGTTATGGATTATAAATCCGGTTTGGCTAATGTAGATGAAAATCCAGAAGTAAGAGCAATCTGGATGTTGGATAATAGCGATGGAACGAGACATGTTGCCCGTTCAGAAGGTGCAAAAGTTGAAGACTCAATATATGCGTTTAAACAGTAGAGAAATCAACTTCAGTATTCTCACATTTTTTGGTATCGCCTCCACACGTGGGGTATGTTATTTCAATACCGTCCACGATAATTTTATTGTTTTGCCCGCCACAGGTTCCTTGCAGCGGTTTGTTATTGAATTTAATGCCAACAGACATTGCCATTATAGCAATGGCAATTACGAAGATTCCTAAAATGATTTCCATACAGAAAATTACAATACAAATAGACTTGTGTTCCATGATATCCAGAAATTCTTCACATCTGGCTGAATTCTTGTTAAACTCCCCTCTTTAATTTTCAGTCGAATTAAAGTATGCACCTTTTTTTGATAAGTAATGAATACAGTGTATAATAAAATTATAAAAATTCTAATTACAACAGGCATATGTTGTTTTTCTAATTTGCTTGGCTATAGTGGAATTCATGGCCAAAGTCCCCAGTTGGATGGTGCTGCTCTATCCATTTATTGGGTAATACCTTTTATCGGTATTTTATTATCGATTGCTGTTTTTCCACTATTTGCTCCCGGTTTCTGGCATCGCCATTTTGGTAAAATTTCTTTTTTCTGGGCGGCTGTTTTAATTATTCCCTTTATCATCAAACTAGGTCTGTCAATTACCCTTTATGAATTGATCCATGTTGCTTTATTGGAATATATACCGTTTATAATATTATTGTTGACGTTGTTTACTATTTCAGGAGGTGTGCGGTTAACTGGAACACTCGTAGGCAAGCCTGTAACCAATCTAGCCCTTATTATGGTAGGTACATTTTTTGCGAGTTGGATGGGGACAACTGGAGCAGCTATGTTGCTGATCAGGCCGCTCATCCGTGCCAACGCCCACCGCCAGTACAAAGTCCATACCATAGTATTCTTTATTTTTCTTGTGGCAAATATAGGCGGTTCATTGACGCCCTTGGGCGATCCGCCGTTGTTTCTCGGTTTTCTGAAAGGTGTCAGTTTTTTCTGGACAACAACTGCAATGCTCAAACCCATGTTATTTATGATCGCCAGCTTGGCCATTATTTACTTTATTATTGATAGCTATTTATTTAACCAGGAAAAGCCGCTTGCTGATGATGGTGAAATCCATAAGCTGGGCTTAGAAGGTTCATTCAATTTAATTTTATTGTGTGGAGTAATTGGCTCTGTGCTGTTGAGCGGTTTCTGGCAGCCACATATTTATTTTACAGTTTATCATGTTGAAGTAGAATTACAAAACCTGGTCCGCGATTTACTGCTGTTAATGTTGATTCTCACCAGTTGGAAATGGACGCCACAACCCATTCGAGAGGCCAATGAATACACATGGTTTCCAATTGTGGAAGTGGCCAAGCTGTTTGCCGGAATATTTGTAACCATCATCCCAGCTATCGCCATTTTGAAAGCTGGCTCCCACGGTGCCTTGGCAAACGTGATTGATTCTGTTTCGGCAGATGGTAAACCGGTCAATTATATGTATTTCTGGTTCACGGGTATCCTGTCCAGCTTCCTAGATAATGCACCGACTTATCTTGTATTTTTCAATACAGCTGGCGGAGATGCAGCAACGCTCATGACCACGCATTATAATACATTGTTAGCCATATCTGCCGGTGCAGTTTTCATGGGCGCCAATACGTATATCGGCAATGCGCCGAATTTTATGGTGAAATCAATCTCCGAATCATCGGGTATACCCATGCCCAGTTTTTTTGGCTATTTGCTGAAATATTCGCTGCCCATCCTTTTCCCGCTTTATTTTTTGGTAACCTACATTTTCCTGATATGAGAATTTCCAAAGTAGTAACGCGTACGGGTGACAAGGGTGAAACAGGCCTTGGTGATGGCAGCCGTGTTGCCAAGGATGATGCGCGCATCGATTGCATTGGCACCATCGATGAATTGAATTCATTCATCGGCTTTGCCAAAGTGGCCATTACGGATAATAGTATAGTAACATTCCTGGAAAAAATTCAGAATGATCTCTTCAATGTTGGCGGAAGCCTGTCCACGCCGAACACTGATATGAAAACAGTCGATGAAGAATGTATTATAAAATTGGAAGTACAGGTTGAGGAATGGAATAATGAATTGCCACCATTAAGGGAATTTGTTTTGCCGGGAGGGAGCGAGGCCAGCGCGCGGCTGCATTTGGCCAGGACCATGGCCAGGAAAGCCGAACGGAAATTGGTGGGATTACATAGAAATGAACCGTTACCGGAGCAATGGCTGCAGTATATTAATCGGTTATCAGATGTGTTTTTTGTATTAGCTCGGAAACTTCAGCACGCCGAGGGTATTGATGAAAAACAATGGTCGCATGATTAACGCTTTCGGGCGTGTGTTTTACGCCTGAAAGCAACTAAATTTAATATTCTAAAAGATTAAAGATTTAATGGATTGGCAACAGATCAACGCAATGTTAAACGCCGCAGAGCGGATTTTACTAACGTCGCACGAGAACCCTGACGGTGATGGATTAGGTTCAGCGGTTGCGATGTATCACCATTTGCGTGGTGAGGGCAAAGATTGCCGTATTATCAATTGTTCCCCAATACCCCAGGAATATGATTTTCTAAACCATGATGGCATTATAGAAATGTATACTGCTGATGAACATGACAAATGGCTGCAAGACTGCGATTTGGCCATCATTTTTGACGTGGGTGATTTCAAGCGCTTGCGGGGTATAAAAACTGCCATTGAATCGTTTAACATTGATACCATGAATATTGATCACCACCCCCACCTGGATGACCATCCCTTTACTATAAATATAGTGGACACTCAAGTTGCAGCGACTGGCGTCTTAGTTTATGAATATTTAAAAATGTATCGACAAGAACCTTTATCCAAGGATATTTGTGCTGGAATTTATACAGCCATCATGACGGATACAGGTTCCTTCAGGTTTTCCAATACGGATGCAAAATGCCACGAGATTGCTATGGAATGCTTGGAAGTCGGTGTGGAAACTAGCAAAATTTACCAGCGTGTGTATGAAACAAAACCCCAGAGCAGTGTGCGTTTGCTGGCCAGGGTGATCGATAATGTTACGTTTGAGAACGACGGCGAACTTGCCTGGTTCATGATCGACCAGAATATGCTGGTCGCCGCCGAAGCCAGTTCGAAGGATGTGGATGGCTTTACAGATTTTGTCCGCACGATCAAAGGTGTGGAAGTTGCTGTAATGGTCTTTGAGAACGGCAGTGATGTATGCCGCATCAATTTTCGCTCTAAAGGGAAATATGTAATCAATGATATTGCCAAGCATTTTGGCGGCGGTGGGCATAAATTTGCCGCAGGAGCCGTAATTAAAGGGAATAAGGAAACAATCGTACCGCAAGTCATTTCAGAAACAAAGGCATCCTTGGAAAGGCAGGCAGCATGAAGACCTTGATTGCCAAAGATGCCGGCTATTGTTTTGGCGTGCGTGATGCTGTCAACCTAGCCTATGAAACAACAGAAGAACACGGTGATGTATATATGCTTGGCCATATTGTGCATAACGAAAATGTCGTCAAGGGTTTGGATGACGCCGGAGCGAAGGTTGTACGCAAATTAGAAGATGTTCCTGATGGCAAACTGATCTTATTCCGGGCCCACGGCACCGCTACAAATGTATGGGCAAATGCCCAGCAGGATGGTATGAATATTATTGATGCTACATGTCCACTTGTGAAAGAGATCCACGATGAAGTGATCAAACTGGAAAAAGAAGGCCGCAGGATCATTATTATCGGTGACCATGGCCATGACGAAGTTGTGGGTATTGCCAGCCAGGTTGATGACCCTGTTGTTGTCGCCATTCCGGAAGAAGCTGAATCATTAAGCAAAATGAAAAAAGCGGGTGTTGTCAGCCAGTCAACACAGACCATTGAAAATGTCCAGGATATTGTCGATATTTTAATGACCAAAGTGTTTGACTTACGATTCATAAATACTATTTGTTTTCCAACAAAGCGAAACCAGCAGCAATTGAAAGATTTATCTGAAAAATGTGATGTAATGATCGTGATCGGTTCTTTTACCAGTGCCAATTCTAAACGGTTGACACAATTGGCCCTTGAACGCAATAAACGATCCTACCAGGTAACCTGCACGGATGATTTAGAAAAGAAATGGTTTAAGGATTCAGATGTGGTGGGCATCACTGCCGGTGCATCTACGCCGGATAACATCATTGAAGATGTAACAACAAAAATTAAAAGTTTCAGTAAACATCTTGAAAAGGAAATGGTTTATGAGTAAATCTAGTTTTGAAGTAAAAGTTGGCCTTGCGGAAATGCTCAAAGGCGGCGTCATCATGGATGTAATGAACCCCGAACAGGCAAGAATAGCAGAAGATGCCGGCGCGGTTGCTGTTATGGCACTGGAACGCATTCCTGCCTTGATAAGGGAAGAGGGCGGTATTTCCCGCATGAGTGATCCCGAAATGATCAAGGGCATCCAGAAGGAGGTATCCATTCCCGTGATGGCCAAGGTTAGAATCGGTCATTTTGCGGAAGCTCAAATATTGGAAGCTCTGGAAGTGGATTTTATTGATGAAAGTGAAGTATTGACGCCGGCTGATGAACATAATCACATTTGGAAGCATGATTTCAAAGTTCCTTTTGTTTGCGGCTGCAGGGATTTGGGAGAAGCATTGCGCAGGATTGGTGAAGGCGCTGCCCTGATCCGCACGAAAGGTGAAGCCGGAAGTGGTAATATTGTTGAAGCAGTCCGGCATATGCGCAAAGTTACAAGCGAGATCAAGGAATTGACTGTGATGAATCAAGACCAGCTCATGGCTCGAGCTAAAGATTTGGGTGCACCATTTAGTTTAATACAGCAAGTAAGCAAGTTGGGAAAACTTCCTGTCCCCAATTTCGCGGCCGGGGGTATTGCAACTCCTGCAGATGCATCGTTGATGATGCAGTTGGGCGCAGAAACTGTATTTGTTGGTTCTGGCATCTTTATGAGCGAAGATCCTTCTTCACGAGCAAAAGCAATTGTTGAAGCGGTGACCTATTTTGAAGATGCCGAAAAGCTGGCATCCATTTCTCACGGCTTGAAAAAAGCGATGGCAGGCCTCGATATTGCCAAGATCCCTAAAGAAGAAAGACTTCAAGAACGCGGCTGGTAAAAATAACTAGTTCGATGAAGATTGGTATTTTAGCATTACAGGGTGACTACGAAAAACACGCCCTTATCCTGGAAAACCTGGAAATTGAAAGTGTTTTTATTCGATATCCCCAAGAGTTGCATGATGTGGATGGTCTCATTATTCCCGGCGGAGAATCAACGACCTTAACACACCTGATGCATAAAAATGATTTTTATAATACGATTAAAGAGTTTGCTAAAAGTAAACCGGTTTTAGGGACATGTGCAGGGTTGATCATGATGGCAAATAAAGTAGAGCATGCGCTTGTAGATCCATTGGGACTTATGGATATTGCAGTGGATCGCAATGCCTACGGCCGTCAAGTCCATTCATTTGTGGATGAGCTGCCCATTCGGCTTAATGGGCAAGAGGAAATAATATCTGCAACATTCATCCGCGCACCCAGAATTTCAAAAATAGGTAAGGATGTTGAAATTCTTGCCGAATACAACAATGAACCCTGTGCAGTAAAACAAGGCAAGCATATTGCCCTTTCTTTTCATCCAGAATTAAACGAAATAAATATTTTTCACAAATCAGCTTTCTGTAAAAATGAAGCAATAGAACAAAAGGAATCATTCTATGCAGCTTGAATTACTGCCCAATATAAAATCGCCTGCGGACATTCGGGATTTTGATTCCAAACAACTGCACCAGCTCTGCGATGAAGTACGGCGCTATACGATTGATGTGGTTACAAAAACAGGAGGTCACTTGGCGCCGACATTGGGTGTAGTTGAATTGACTGTGGCCCTCCACCATGTTTTCGATGCGCCCAAAGATAAAATAATTTGGGATGTCGGCCACCAGGGCTACGCCCATAAAATCCTCACCGGCCGGTTTGAAGAATTAAAAACGATTCGTCAATACAAAGGATTGAGTGGATTTCTCAAACGTACTGAAAGTGAATATGATGTATTTGGAGCCGGCCATGCTTCAACATCCATATCCGCAGCGTTGGGGATTGCCACCGCCCGTGATCATCATGGTGACAATTTTCGTGTTTGTGCTGTAATTGGCGATGGCGCTATGACGGGTGGATTGGCCTATGAAGGATTAAATAATACCGGGCACTTGCGCAAACAATTACTGGTCGTTTTGAATGATAACGAAATGTCCATTAGTCCCAATGTTGGTGCGATACGAACACATCTAACCCATATAATAACCAACCCACTTTATAACCGTGTACGGAATGAGATCTGGCGATTGACCGGTAGCTTGCCCAAAGGTAAGAAATTAACCAGGACATTCATTAAAAAGATCGAAGAGGGATTGAAAAATCTTATTGTACCGGGGATAATATTTGATGAACTTGGATTTCGTTATTTTGGTCCCATCGACGGCCATAATGTAGATGAACTTGTACATACCCTGGAAAATATTAAGGATATAAAAACGCCTGTTCTCCTCCACATAGTAACCAAAAAAGGAAAGGGAATGGATGTTGCTGAAAAAGATCCTGTTGGTTATCACGGTGTTAAGGCGATGCCTATACCCAGTACGAATGGTCAGCCGCAACCTGTTGTATCAGGACCACCACCTTTCCAGACTGTTTTTGGGCACTTGTCCCGTGAAGTCGCCAGGAATAATAAGGAAGTTGTGTGCATAACGGCAGCCATGCGGGAAGGGACAGGATTAGTTCCTTTTGAAAAAGAATTCCCGGAACGCTTTTATGATGTGGGTATTGCTGAAGGGCATGGAGTCACCTTTGCAGCCGGTTTGGCAGCGGAAGGGATGCGCCCCATATGTGCTATTTATTCCACATTTTTACAGCGTGCTTTTGACCACATTGTTCATGATGCAGCAATCCAGCATTTGCCGGTTATATTCTGTATGGACAGGGCCGGGATTGCCGGGGAAGACGGCCCCACCCATCACGGCACCCTGGATATTGCGTATTTAAGGTGCATCCAGGAAATGATCGTTGCAGCGCCGAAAAATGGTAATGATTTCCGAAACCTCCTTTACACTGCTCTGGATATTACGGATCGGCCGTTTGCTATTCGCTATCCCAAAGCAAGTTCAGTGGAATTTGATGTAGAAGGTCAGGCTGAATTACTGCCTATTGGCAGTTGGAAAATAGAAAAACAGGGTACAGAAGTTGTGATTCTAGCAGTTGGTTCCCTTGTGTATGATGCCCTCCGTGCAGCAGAGCAATTGGCAGCAAAAGGAATATCATGCGAAGTTGTTGATTGCCAGTTTATTAAACCTATGGATGACGCGTACCTGCAGACAGCAGTGGAAAAATTCAATGCTGTAATAACCATTGAGGAAGGCGTAGTTAAAGGTGGTTTTGGTGATGGTGTTGTTTCCTGGCTAGCTGAAAATGGATATAAGGGCAGCACCAAAAGACTGGGCTTACCGGATGCGTATGTTGAGCATGGTCCCCGAAACATATTGTTGCAGGAATTAGGTTTGGATGCGGATGGGTTAGTCTCTGCTGTGTCCAAGCTAATATCAACCAAAGCAGTATCTATTTGATTCAGTGAATTCAGTTTTACTTGCCCTCTTTGGCTTTTTAGTCTTCTTTTTGGGTTTTCGTTTTTATTCCACCTGGTTGAGTAAACGCATCTATGGACTTGACGTGGATATAAAAACTCCTGCCCACGAATTCCGCGACGATGTCGATTTTTTGCCTACTAAAAAACATATTCTCTTTGGTCACCATTTTACATCTATTGCAGGTGCAGCACCGATTATAGGGCCCTGCGTAGCGGCATACTGGGGTTGGCTACCGGCAATACTGTGGGTGGTGCTGGGGACTGTTTTTATGGGTACAGTCCATGATTTTGGCGCTTTGGTCATGAGCGTAAAAGAGAAGGGTAAAAGTATTGCCGATATTTCAGCTGGAATTATTAATGGCCGTGTGCGGGTGTTATTTCTCATTTTTGTTGTACTGTTGGTTTGGCTGGTACTGGCTGTTTTTGCTATGGCGATTGCTGATTTATTTGTAGCAATTCCTACTTCTGTACTGCCCATCAATATTGAAATTGTCCTGGCTGTAGGCGTTGGTTGGATGATCTATAAAAAAGGTGTGGATGCACTGTTGCCATCATTGCTCGCTCTTGGAATATTGTACTATTTTGTTTGGGTAGGGACGGAAACTCCAATAAGCTTTGAAACCATAGGTCTGACCAAATCCCAGGCAACAAACACGTGGGTTGTATTATTATTTTTGTATTCTGGAATTGCCAGTCTGCTCCCGGTGTGGCTCCTATTGCAACCGCGTGATTTTATCAACAGCCATCAGCTCATAGTTGGGCTTGCTTTGCTTTATTTGGGTGTGTTTGTTGCTCAACCGGTTATTGATGCACCAGCGTTGCGTCTAACGGCTGAAGGACCATCTTTATTTCCGTTGCTTTTTGTCACCATCGCTTGTGGTGCAATCAGCGGTTTTCACGGATTGGTGTCATCGGGAACTTCATCAAAACAACTGGATAAACTTGCTGATGCTCGTTTAGTGGGTTATGGAGGGATGATCGGCGAAGGAACACTGGCCCTGGCTTCAACCATTGCTGCTGTTGCCGGAATAACCTTGGTAACACAATGCTCTCTACCGGCAGTAGGACAAGTGGCTGATCTGAATTGGTCTGTATATTATGATTCCTGGGCTCATGCCAGCGGCAATAAAGCGGCAGCGTTTGTTTTGGGTGGCGGTGCTTTGATCGAATCCTTGGGTATTTCACCAGCTCTAGCCAAAACACTTATGGCTGTATTGGTCATTTCCTTTGCGGCAACAACATTGGATACGGCTACGCGTATTCAACGCTTTATTCTAGCAGAATTAGGCAGTGCATTAAAAATCACCATTTTAAAAAACAGGGTAGTCGCAACAATTACAGCCATTATTCCAGCTGTGCTATTGGTTTTTACCAATGTCGAAGATCCTGCAACGGGGGTAGTAAAGCAAACCGGTTGGGTTTTATGGCCCATATTCGGCGCCAGCAATCAAATGCTGGCAGCGCTGACACTCATGGTTTTAACCCTTTATTTCTGGCAGCGCAAGAAACCAATACTACCCTTATTGATTCCCATGATATTTATTTTGCTGATAACAATTTCATCATTATTCATAAAGGCTGGACAATTTTTAGAATCAAACCTTTTCTTATTTGGGCTGGATATTTTACTGATCGTTTTAATTGGCTGGATGATTATTGAAGGTCTTTTAACTGTATTGCAGAAGACAAGGAAAGGTTGATTATTTTTTAAAATAGTCTGAATATTGCGGTAATTTCCAGACTCGCAGTACATCCATTATGAGCAAACAACTCGATTTATTCAATGACGCTGCTAATGCGTGGAAAGAAGAAGCGGCGGCAGCAAGTTCCAGGGATTATAATTTTGACACCTTGAGTGGAGAGTCCCTTGATCAGCTTTATTATCCTAAGGCTGATGAAAATAGTTATATGGATAAACTGGGTTTTCCGGGACAATTTCCCTATACCCGAGGTATCCACGCTAATATGTACCGCGGCAAATTGTGGACCATGCGCCAGTTCGCCGGTTTTGGTACCCCTGAGGAAACGAATGAGCGCTATCATTATTTGTTGAATCACGGTCAAACAGGTTTGTCTGTTGCCTATGACATGCCCACGCTTATGGGCTATGATCCTGACCATCCTTATGCAGCTGGAGAAGTGGGTAAGTGCGGCGTAAGTGTTGCCTCCCTTAAAGATATGGAACGCTTGTTTAAGGATATCCATTTGGGCGATATCTCCGTTTCCCAGACGATCAATGGCCCGGCGGTTATTTTATTAGCTTTTTATATTGCTGTTGCAGAAAAACAGGGCGTTCCGCTGGAAAATCTGCGCGGTACACTGCAAAATGATATTCTCAAGGAATTCATCGCTCAAAAAGAATGGATCTTTCCTCCGGAACCTTCCATGCGTGTTATCACTGATATGATGACCTATTGCACTGCACATTTACCCAGATTCAATACCATTTCCATAAGCGGTTATCATATTCGTGAAGCAGGCTCAACCGCAGCTCAGGAATTGGCATTTACGCTTGCAGATGGATTTACATATGTTGAATACGGAATAAAGGCCGGCTTGGATGTGGATGATTTTGCACCACGGCTTTCTTTTTTCTTTAACTCGCACCTTGACTTTTTTGAAGAAATTGCAAAATATCGTGCAGCGCGTAGAATATGGGCCCGCCACATGAAGGAAAAGTATGGTGCCAAGGATCCACGATCATGGAAATTGCGCTTTCACACGCAGACGGCAGGTTGCTCTCTTACTGCACAGCAGCCTGAAATCAATATTGCCAGAACATCTTTCCAGGCTATGGCCGCCGTTCTGGGAGGGACCCAATCACTGCACACCAATTCCATGGATGAAACGCTTGCACTGCCATCAAGAAAAGCAGCAGAAATAGCCCTTCGGACCCAGCAGTTGATCGCCTTTGAGACTGGTGTGGCTAACGTGGCCGATCCCCTTGGCGGTTCATGGTTCGTGGAAGATTTGACGGACCGGTTGGAAAAAGAAGCAGAAGATTATTTTACCAAAATTGAAGAAATGGGCGGAGTGATACCAGCAATTGAAAAAAGTTTTTTCCAGCGTGAAATTGCCCACGCTGCCTCAGAATACCAGCGCAAGGTGGATGCGAAACGGCGTATTGTTGTGGGTGTAAATGAATTTGTTAAAGAAGATGAAGAAATTGAAATACCCATTTTGGAAATTGGTGAAGAAGCAAGTCAGAATCAAATCGATGTGTTGAATAAATTACGTTCTGAACGGGATGAAGATGCAGTTCAGCAAGCACTTTCAAAAATTCAGGATGCTTGTTCCGAGGGCACAAATTTAATGGAGCCGATTATTGCAGCTGCGAAAGTCTATACAACACTGGGTGAAATTGTTGTTTCACTAAAGGCAGAATTTGGTGAATGGCAGGAAGCAGCAGTGTTTTAAATGGTTACGAAAAATAAATTTTTCATCGCCATTTCCGGGGTTGCTGTTATTGTCGCTTTGTGGATCTGGTGGGCGTCAGTTAATCCAGACAGCGAGCAATCACTGGTGACATTTTTATCTGTGCAGCAACTCCTTGTTGAAGAACATACGGATCGTGTTCGGTTAGGCGGTCTGGTTGCTGAAGAATCAATAGAATTGGATGATACAAATTATTTGTCCTGTAATTTTGAATTGCAGGAAGGTACTGCAGTTTTACCCATCCACTTCGTTGGTGTCCGCCCGGATTTGTTCAAAGACGGCGTAGAAATAGTGGTTGAGGGGAAATATACAAACGGTATATTTGAAGCGGACATTTTGCAGACTAAATGCGCTTCCCGATATGAAGGTGATTTACGGGATGCTGATAGTTATAATTTAGACGAATTAGATACATGATACCTGTTATTGGCGGCTTAGTTCTCAATCTTGCCTTGGGCCTCGCTATCGTTGCCATCTGTTTACACATTCTATATTTACGTACTGGTGACGGCAGGTTATTTCTTTCCGGGCAAAGAGCTGCATTGGGTGTATCCCTCTTAAGCTTTTTTGCCACCTTCATCTTGGTCCAATTACTGATTAACAGCAATTTTGACGTGGATTATATTGCCCATTACACCAGCCAGGAGACACCCTTGATTTATAAATTCACAGCCTTGTGGGCGGGGCAGTCAGGATCATTATTATTCTGGCTTTTTATTTTATCAATTTATTCCGTAATTGCAATTCTCCAGAATCAGCGCTCTCATCTTAAACTGATGCCCTGGGTGATGACGGTGTTGGTGACCGTTCAATTATTTTTTCTGGTTCTTGTTAATTTTATAACCAATCCTTTTGCTCCCACAGAAGCAGATTTTGTTGTGGTCAATGGCTTAGGTTTGAACCCCTTACTGCAAAATGCCACCATGGCCATCCATCCGCCGATGTTGTATTTAGGTTATGTTGGTTTTACGGTTCCATTTGCGTTTTCAATTGCTGCCATGGCACAAAAAGAAATGAATGCCCTTTGGATGCGCACCGTGCGGCAATGGTTGCTTTTTGTGTGGCTCATGTTAAGTATCGGCATCATGCTCGGCGGCTGGTGGGCCTACCAGGAACTAGGCTGGGGTGGTTACTGGGCGTGGGATCCGGTTGAAAATGCATCTTTTATGCCCTGGCTCACGGGAACGGCACTGCTCCATTCCATCATGATTCAGGAAAAAAAGAATATGCTGAAAGTATGGAATATGGTCTTGATCATTATAACCTTTACACTTTGTATTTTTGGCACATTCTTAACCCGCAGCGGCATAATGTCGTCAGTACATTCATTCGCAGCTTCTTCCCTTGGGCCTGTTTTCCTAGGTTTTGTCTTCTTTATTATGGTGGCCTCATTCGGTATACTGTCCCAACGTATGAATTTGTTGCGCTCTGAAAAAAGAATTGAGTCATTTTCATCACGGGAAAGCGGTTTTTTATTTAATAACGTGGTATTCATTGTCATGTGTTTTGCCGTTTTATGGGGCACGCTTTTTCCGGTTATTTCAGAAGCAGTCAGGGGGACAAAGATTACAGTCGGGGCGCCGTTTTTCAACCAGATCAATATACCCATTGGTTTGGTGCTCTTGTGTTTAACAGGTGTAGGCCCTTTGTTAGTCTGGCGGAAAACATCAACGCAAAGTTTTATTCGTAATTTCACTGCACCCATCCTTGCCGGTTTAGCTACTGCGCTGGTCTTGTATATCATCAACATCAGGGGTTATGTCTTGATCTCGTTCAGCCTTGCTGTCTTTGTTATTACAACCATTTTCCTGGAATTTTTCCGGGGAGTTCGTTCCAGGATAACAGTGCATAGGGAAAACCCCTTGACTGCATTTTGGCGATTATTGCGCAAGAACCGCAGCCGTTACGGTGGTTATATCGTCCATGTGGGTATTGTTTTTATGTTTGTTGGTTTTACGGGGCATGCCTTTGACAGTGAAAAGGAGTTTGGACTCAAAACCGGTGAGTCAGAGCATTTAAGCGGCTATACATTTACCCTGTATAATATACGTGAAGAAGAACGACCTAACCATTATGCCTGGATTTCAGATGTGCAAGTTTCAGACCAGTTTGGGAAAAATATTGTTTTGCTGCAGCCGGAGAAACGCATTTATTTTCATCGCAGTCCTGACCCTGAACGCCGCCAGCCCCATAGTGAGCTTGACATTTATGCAACTATGAAACAGGATATTTATTCCATTTTTAACAGTATAGACCTGGAAAACAATGTAGCGTATTTAAAAATAATGATTAATCCGCTGGTAAACTGGGTATGGTTCGGCGGCTTTATATTCGTACTGGGTACTATTGTAGCAATGTGGCCCCCCAGAAAAGGAAAGTTATGATCAGTCTAGTGATAGCGTTCCTGCTATTTACAGTCTTGGCTGTTTTTGTTATCCAGCCCTTATTTCTTCGACAAAATCCAGAAATTGTGGATACTGAAAGCAATAATGCAGCATTAAAACAGCGCAAGAAGATTTTATACAGGCAGATTAAAGAACTGGAAATGGACCACCAACTTGGTAATATCCAGGATGATGATTATCGTCAGGCTAGAGATGATTTGAAAAATGAAGTTTCTACAATCCTCACTGTATTAAACAAATAAATTTGAGTTCTGCATTGCTGACCGTATCAAATATTTCCAAGTCTTTTCACTATAAGTCTGTTTTAAAAAATATCCATTTTTCATTATCTCCCGGCGAAACAATTGCCTTAATTGGCAAAAATGGCGCTGGAAAATCCACACTGTTGCGTATTCTGGCAAAAATTTCCACGCCGGAAAATGGACAAGTAGAATTTGAAAACAATAATATATTGACTGGCGTGGCAGCAAATCGACAGGGAATATATTACTGCGGCCATGCTCCCGGTTTTTATCCATCACTGACAGCAGGTCAGAATCTCAATTACATCAGTGCTTTCCATGGATGCAGCAATACAACCGAAAAAATTAGTTCAATATTGCAGGATTATCATTTATTTGATGCTATCGATGAACCTGTTAAAGTGTATTCCCAAGGCATGCTCCAGCGACTGAAACTGGCAATGATAGAATTAATCGATTGGTCGCTATTGTTGATTGATGAACCATTCAATAGTTTGGATATGGCTGGGCGGGAGTTTGTAAAAAACAAAATGCAGGCCTGGCAAAATGGTAAACGGTGTATATTGTTTGTAGATCATGACATTAAGCGAGCTCTGGAATTATCATCGCGAATACTTTTATTAGATAAGCATTCCATCGCCATGGATGAACCAACTTCATCCCCAAGTTTGGTGGTAAAAATAACAGAATTCATGGAATAAAATGTTCACAACACTCCTAAAAAAAGAACTCTTTGTTGAACTGCGTAATAAGGAAGTTGTTTTATCGATGCTGGCTTTTGGAATGAGTGTATTGTTGATTTATTCATTTTCATTGAGCGGCGATCCAAAAATAAATCATGAAATGGCTCCTGGCTTATTTTGGTCTATGGTGGTATTGAGTTCAACCTTGGGTCTGCACCGGTTGTTTGGCCAGGAAAAAGATTTTGATGCTTTTGCCAGTTTAATCGCGGCACCTATTGATAGGAGTACACTTTTTCTGGCAAAATGGGTGAGTGGAGTCATTTTTCTAACTATTACTGAATTTCTCATTATATTACCATTTTTCTTATTTTTGGGGCTTTCCTGGCCTGTATCACATTTTCAGGGGATTGGAATAGTATTGCTTGGCAACATGGGGATTGTGGCTGTTGGCGTTATTATTTCCGGGCTGGCCATGAGGGCCAAAATGAGCGCTGTATTGTTGCCGGTTTTATTATTTCCACTGATTACTCCGTTGCTCATTGCCAGCGTCAAAGCGACGACTGGATGGTATCATGTTATCCCTTTCAGTCATTGGCAATTTTGGGTGCTGATCATGGTCACCTATGTTGTAATATTCGGTCTTGCGGGATATATCTTTTTTGATCATATAACAGAAGAATAATGTCATTTCTTTTTCAAGATCGCCTGACGCGTAGCTTACTCATCATAACGGTCATTTTAATGGCGCTGAATCTTTATACCATTTTCGTGATTACACCTATGGTTCCAGAACAGCATTGGGCCCAAAAGATTTTTTACGTCCACGTGCCCATTGCCTGGACAGGTTTTTTGTCTTATTTTATTGTTATGGTGGCCGGGATTTTGTTCCTTGTTAAAAAAGAATCTCGCTGGGATCGCGTCGGCTTGGCAGCAGCCGAGATTGGTACGCTATTTGTAATTCTAGTGCTGATTACTGGCCCGATTTGGGCAACTCCCATATGGGGCAGGCCTTGGATCTGGGAACCGCGATTGACAACAACATTAATCCTTTTCCTGATTTATGTAGGTTATTTTATGCTGCGGAAATTTGGCGGCCACCCGGAAAGAGTGGCCCGCTATGCAGCTGTTTTGGGTATACTGGCATTTATTGACGTACCGCTCATTTTTTATTCCGTCAAATTTTGGGCACCCCAGTTTCAATTGCATCCCCAAGTGGAAATGGTACAGCAGCCTACTGGTATTATAAATCCCTTCTTTTTTTCATTATCCACTTTTACATTTTTATTTATACTCATGTTGCGTTTACGAGTAAGAATTCTGAATTTCCAATATCAAATAAAGTCAAATAATGTATAGCTTTTTAGGTTACTGCCTCGCCGCATATCTTATCGTTTTTATCACACTGATTGCTTGGTTTGTAGCTCAACTTAAAATTGAAAAAGAATTAAAAAACATTTTAAACATTAAGGAAAAACAAGCATGAAGCGTAAAATAGTTCACGTTATTGGTACTGGTACCATCGGTGAACCACTCATTGGCTTGCTGACAGACTATAAAAGTCATCTGGGTATTAATGAAGTAACCTTTCATAAAAATACCCCTTTGATGAGTGACAGGTCAAAGGTGTTTGACCTCCAGCGCAGGGGTGCCCGTTTGGCCGTCAATGCAGACCGTTTTCAGGATTTCAAGGATTTGGGTATGGATCCGGATTTTGAAACAGAAGATGCCATTAAACGGTCTTCAGTAGTTATTGATTGTACTCCAAAAGGCATCGGTCACAAGAATAAAGAAAATTACTACCAAAAATTTACCGGGAAGGTCAAAGGATTTCTGGCTCAAGGCAGTGAGAATGGATTTGGCAAAAAATATGCCCGTGGTATCAATGATGATGTCATAACCGCCGATGATCAATTCGTACAGATTGTTTCCTGCAATACACATAATCTTTCATGTATAACCAATACGCTGGCGCTGCAAGGGAATGCACCGGATAATTTGATTGAGGGTACGTTTGTCTGTATTCGCCGGGCAAATGATATCAGCCAGCCAGGGGGATTTATTCCGTCACCCCAGGTCGGCGGCCATAATTCAAAAAAATATGGTTCACACCACGCCGAAGACGCCGCTGATCTATTCAGTACCAAAAATCTTGATTTGAACCTTTTTTCATCTGCCATGAAGAATAACAGCCAGTATATGCATATTCTTTGGTTCAACCTGAAAGTGAAGGAACCCACAACATTGCAAACAGTGAAAGATAAGCTGCGTGCGAATCCATTGGTAGCTATGACGCAAAAGGACATGACCAGTACGGTGTTTTCATTTGGGAGGGATCATGGCCACTATGGTCGCATTTTGAACCAAACAGTCATAGTGGAGCAAACATTAAATGTTCGTAATGAGCACGAAATAACAGGTTTCTGTTTTACTCCGCAGGATGGCAATTCCATTTTGAGCAGTATTACAGCTGCCGAACGATTTTTATTTCCCCACGCGTTTGATGATAAAATTCAATGCCTGGCGGAACTTTTTTATTCTGATATTTGAGTATAGAAGTTCATTCGGTCGTTACTGGACCGTTTCAAGAAAATTCACATTTAGTTATTGATTCAAAATCTCGTAAGGGAGTTTGTATAGATCCAGGAGACGAAGCCCCTTTGATCATTAATATGATTACAACTAATGAATGTACACCATTAGCAATTGTTAATACACATGCTCATTTTGATCACATAGGAGCTATAACCGCACTCCAAAGAGAGTATTCTATTCCATTTTATCTGCATAAAAATGAAGAGATGATTCTTGATACATATATAGAAACCAGCCGCTTCTTTAATTTGCCTGTGGATAAAACCCCAATAGTGGATCACTGGATCGAAGATGAAGCCACTTTGGAGTTTGGAAATCTATCATTTAAAACCATGTTTACACCTGGACATACTCCAGGAGGTTCAACATTTATCGTTGGTGATCATGTTTTTGTGGGCGATACTTTATTTAAAGGTTCAGTAGGACGAACTGATCTGCCAGGTGGAAGCTGGGAAATTTTACAAAGGTCACTGCTAATCATAATGAGAGAAATACCAAAAAAGTATATTTTCCATTCAGGCCATGGACCGATTACAACACTTGCTGATGAGATGAAAGAAAACCCCTTTTTAATTTCACTAATAAACCGAGTAAATTAGCGGTTAGCATGATAAATAAATGGTCATGGGTTAATATCATTAGACTGACTAAATGAAGATATCAGAAAAAATAGCAAATTATAAAGCTCTAGGTAAAACGTTTTACAGTTTTGAGTTTTTTCCACCAAAAACAGATTTTGGACTGGATAACCTATATAGTAGGATTGATAGGATGGCATCATTTCAACCAGCCTATATCGATATTACCTGGGGCTCAGGAGGGTCCACCGCTGATAAAACTCTGGAAATAAGTAAAACAATTAATAAATATTTTGGATTGGAAGTTATGATGCATCTTACCTGTACAAATATGCAAGTGTCATCAATCAAAAAGGTACTTATAGAAGCGGAAAAAAATGGTCTATCCAATATATTAGCTCTAAGAGGAGATCCTCCAGAAGGATCCTCTACTTGGGATCAGCATGAAGATGGATTTCGCTATAGCGTTGATCTTGTCCGATATATTAGAAAAGAGTTTGG
>Ga0208524_1000009_pt1 | contig 103586 bp, 98 predicted proteins | sample ETNtaG_28_FD_185779 | JGI IMG/M metagenome (GOLD analysis project Ga0208524, IMG submission 185779) | Marine microbial and viral communities from oxygen minimum zone, Eastern Pacific Ocean - ETNP201406SV61 (SPAdes) (version 2) | ecosystem: Environmental > Aquatic > Marine > Oceanic ... | reverse complement strand
GGACCTAGCGCGTCGTTTCGGGTGGTCGGGCTGGGGAGATTTGAACTCCCGACCTTCGGTCCCCCAGACCGACGCGCTAACCAAGCTGCGCCACAGCCCGCTGTGGAGCAGCAACCCTACCGGCGACGGCCGCTGCGACGGCTCCGAAACGTCCATGCGAGCATGGACCAATGGAGTTGACCAGCGGCGCACATGCCGAACGACCGCTTTGCGAACGGCCACGGGACGGCATCGGTAACCGCCTCCTTGCCGCCGGCCACGAGGGACCCTGAGATGGAGACGCGCCGCCTCGGCCGCACCGGACACCACAGCAGCGTCGCCATCCTGGGCGGGGCCGCCTTCGCCACGGACTCCCCCGAGGCCGCCGAGCCGTTCCTGGCCGACGCCCTCGCCGCCGGCCTGAACCACCTCGACATCGCCCCCGGCTACGGCCTCGCCGAACGCGCCGTCGGGCCCCACCTCCCGGCACTGCGCGACCGACTGTTCATCGCCGGCAAAACCGGCGAGACCGAGCACGACTGGGCACGATCACGCCTCGACAAGACGCTCACCCGCCTCCAAGTCGACCACCTCGACCTCTACCAGGCCCACGGGGTCACCTCGGTCGACGAACTCGACCGGAGGACCGAGGCCTTCGAGGTGATCATCGACGCCCGCGAGCAGGGCCTCACACGCTTCATCGGCATCACCGGCCACGACCTCGGCGCCCCCCGGGCCCACCTCGAGGCCATCCGCCGCTACGACGTCGACACGGTCATGTTCCCCGTCTACCCACGCGTCTGGGCGGACCCCGCCTACCGGGCCGACGCCGAGGCGCTGCTGGCCGAATGCGCTGCCCGAGACGTCGGCGTCATGGCCATCAAGGCCGTGGCCTGGCGACCATGGGGCGACCGCCGGCCAGACGCGATGACCTGGTACGAACCCCAGCGCACAGACTCAGGCATCGAGCGCGGAGTCCGGTTCTCCCTGTCGATCCCCGGCGTCCACGCATTCTGCACTCCCAGCGACCCCGCCACGGCACGACAGGCAATCAGAGCAGCCGCCCGCTTCGCCCCCCTCACCGACGCAGAACGCTCGGCCGCCACCGAAGATGTCCGCTCCGACGAGGTGATCTTCCCGATCGCCGAAAGAGCGGTCTCCCCCTGGCGCTGAACCAGGGGAAAGCCTCAGGTCACCAACTCGACGACGCCCTCCAGCAGGCGCCAAGCCAGGTAGAGCGCGGCAGCAGAGGCGAACACCCAGAAGTGCCACGGGATCTTCTGCGACCTCGCAGGGTTGCCATCCGAGTCCTCGACACGGTCACCGCACGTGGGACAGGTGCCGACCACCGACACGGCGTTCGGGCTGAGGTACCTATCGCACGAGGCGCACCAGGGCATCAGGAGAAACCCGGGTCAGGTCTTGCGGATCGCCAGGATGGCGATGTCGTCCTCGACGATGCCGTGGCTGAAGTCGTTGACCGAATCCAGCAACTGCTTGCAGAGAACGTCGGGGGCGATGCCCGGGTTGCGACGCAGCGCGTCACCGATCCGCTGCTCACCGAACTGCTCGTCACCGGTCCGGGCCTCGGCCAGCCCGTCGGTGTAGAGCAACACCATGTCATCACGCTCGAGCGGAATCTCGCGACTGAAGAAGGTACTGCCCGAATCGAGCATCAGCAGAGGACCCGTCGAACGCAGCGGTCGCACCTCGCGCTCATGGAACAGGAAGGTGGCCGGATGGCCCGCCGAGGCATACCGCAACGTCTCAGCCTCGGTGTCGAACACCAGAACGACCAGCGAGATGAACTCCTCGCCCCGCTCGACCGACGCCATCTGCCGGTTGAGTTCCTCCAGCGCCTGCGCCGGGTCGCGGAACTGGGCGAGGAACGACCGCAGCAGGTACTTGGCCTGGAAGGCGGTGATGGACGACTCGATGCCATGGCCGGCAACGTCACCGATGACAGCTGCAAGCCGCGTCGGCGAGGCCTTGAATACGTCGAAGAAGTCGCCTGCCATGAGGCCGGTGCCGGCCTGGTAGACGCGCCCCACGTCGAACCCGGAGAACTCGGGGAGGTCCTCGGGGGCCAACCGGGCAGCCCACGCCTTGGGGGCCAGGTCCTCCTGGTCGAGCGCCTCCTGGGCACGTCTCTCGATGTCGATCCTCTGGCGTGCCATACGTGCCTCTCGCACGGCGTTGCGCGCCCAGACAGTGGAGACCAGGGCCGGCAGGCCGACGAGGGCGAACACGATCGACACACTGGCCGGATCGAAGTAGGCGTTGACGAACGACGCGATCGCCAACAACCCGTAGAGGATCGCCGCGTGGGACTCCTTGCGGAAGGTCGACCAGGCCAGCGTGTAGGCGTCAGGCGATACCTCGGCATCAATCCGGTGGATCAGCCGATAGCGGTGGCGCGCCGAACGTGCCCAGCTGAACGTGGCTGCCAGACACACGAGGCCCACGAGGGTGAGTACCGGAGTGCGCATTCGCGCCCATCGTAACCCCCGTCCGGGACCGCCACCCGAAGGACAGTCGAATCCCTGCCGTCAGCAGGATCCGACCCCTCGAATCCACCTATTCCGAGCGACGACGCACCCGCAACTTGATGGGCGTCGAACCCAACCCCAGGTCCTCGCGCAGGCGCCGCTCGAGGTAACGCAGCCACGTCCTGGGCAGTTCCCGATTGGCGAACAGCGTGAACGTCGGAGGGTCGGTGGCGCCCTGGGTGGCGTACAGGACCCGTGCACCCGCAGGCGCCGGATGCTCGGACTGTGCAGCCCGGACCACGTCGTTGACCCGGCGCGTGGGGATCCGCGTGCGGTAGTCCTCGATCGATTCGGCCAGCGCCGGCCAGAGGCGCCCCACGTTCTTCCCCGTCAGGGCGCTGATCCGCAGGACCGGAGCATCTCCGACGAAGTGGAGGCGCTGCCCCACCTGTTCGGTGACGTCCGCCCGCTGCTCGGTGTCGCACAGGTCCCACTTGTTGAGCAGAACCACGATCGGACACCCGGCAGCGTCGACCCGCTCGGCGAGGCGCTGGTCCTGATGCGTGACACCGATCGTGGAATCGATCACCAGCAGCGCCACGTCCGACGTGTCGACCGACCTGAGCGCACGGACCAGCGAGTAGTACTCGGTGTCCTCGTCGATCCTCGCCTTGCGGCGCATTCCGGCGGTGTCGATGAACCGGACCGGGCCGTGCCCTGTCTCGACGATGGTGTCGACCGAGTCGCGTGTGGTGCCGGGACGGTCGTGCACGACGGCCCGCTCCTCTCCGATGAGGCGGTTGAACAGCGTCGACTTGCCGACGTTCGGACGCCCGACGATGGACACGCCCAGCACCCGGGGCGCGGCTTGTTCCTCTTCCCCGACTGGCGCACCCTCATCGGCCTCCTCCGAAAACAACCCGACGAGGCGGTCCAGCAGGTCGCCGGTCCCCCGACCGTGCAGGGCGCTGACCGACGCCGGATCGCCGAGTCCCAGCGAAAGCAGCTCCCAGCTGGCCGCCTCGTGCACCCGGTCGTCGACCTTGTTGGCGACCACGATCACCGAGTCGGCACGGCCACGCAGCAGCGCAGCCACCCGGTCATCGTCCTCGGTGACCCCGACGGTCGCATCGACTACGAACAGCACGACATCGGCATCGGCGATCGCCTTCTCGCTCTGCCGGCTGACCTGCTCGTCGAGCGAGTCGCCGCCGGTCAGCCAGCCCCCGGTGTCGACGAGCGTGAACGGACGGCCCTGCCACGCGGCGTCGACCTCCTTGCGGTCCCTGGTCACGCCGGGGCGCTCCTCGACGATCGCCTCGCGCCGGCCGATTATCCGGTTCAGCAACGTCGACTTGCCGACGTTCGGCCTCCCGACGATCGCAACGACGGGGGTCATGCCAGCGCCCCCCGGAGCGCAGCCCCATCGGTCGCCACGACCTCCACCGGACGCGGCAGGTCATCGGGCACCAGGCCGTCCAGGAACCGGCCGCCGCTGAGGCAGACATCCGGCAGCAGGTACCGGTGGCCCTCCGGCTCGTCGCCCAGCACCCGGGCGAGGTCCTCGCCGACGAGCAGGCCCGTAACGCCCACGTTGCCGCCGAAGAAGCGGTTCCCGACCGCCAACACACGCACGTCGGGCCGGCCCAGGCCGTCCACCAGCGGCCCGAGCACCGGTGCACCCAACTCGCCGGTCAGCACCGCCACCGGGGCATCACCCCGGGCCCGCAGATGAACATGGCCGGCCGTGCGGGGCGCCCTGAAACCCACCGCCGGGGCCCCGTCGACCGCCCGGAAGAAGCCCGATGTCCCGGGCCCGGGACCACCGGATCCTTCGCCCAGGAAGCCCATTTCGAACGAGCGGGCCATGCCGATCCCGTCCTCGTGCATCGGGAAGCCCTCGTAGGCCTCGGCGGGCGGAAACCCGCGGCCGGCCAGCAGGTAGTACTCGTCGGCGGCGAAGACCAGCCGGCGACCGACGGCAGCGAGGAACACCCCCTGCCACGCCTCGACCGTGTCGACCACGAAGGCCGCCTCACCGGCCGTGTGCGGCCGCATCCGCTCCTCATCGGCGTGCCGGCTCACCCCGAGCGGCACCACGCAGAGGCTGGCCAGTTCGCTGAACCTCTCGGCGACGCCGGCGAGCGTGTCCTCGAGCCACAGGCCGTCGTTGACGCCGGGACACACCACCACCTGGCCGTGCACCTCGATGCCTAGGTCGAGGAGCGCCCGCAGCCACCGCAGGCTGGTGCCACCCCGTCGGTTGCGCAACATCTCGGCACGCTTACCCGGATCGGTGGCGTGGATGCTCACGTAGAGCGGGCTGAGCCGCTCGGTGGCAACCCGCTCGAGGTCGGCCTCGGTGAACCGGGTCAGCGTCGTGAAGTTGCCGTACAGAAACGACAGGCGGTAGTCGTCGTCCTTGAGGTACAGGCTGCGGCGCATCCCCGGCGGCAACTGGTAGACGAAGCAGAACTCGCAGTGGTTGTCGCAGGTCTGGACCCGGTCGAACAGCGGACTGTCGACCTCGATGCCCAGCGGCGCACCGGCCGCCTTGACGACCTCGATGTCGTGGCGCAGCCCGCCACGGTCGACGTCGAGCAGCAGCGACGGCTCGTCGACCAACAGCTGGTACTGGATGACGTCGCGGGGAACCTGCTCGTTGATTGCGAGGATGCAGTCGCCGGGCGCGACCCCGGCCCGCTGCGCAGGCGAATCGGAGGCGACGGCGACCACCACGGGAGCCGACATGGCGCCAAGGCTACCGAAGGGGTGCGCCACCACGTGAGGGCTAGGGTCCGACCCGTGGAGGTCACCCGCGTGCTGCTCGCCGAGCCCCGGGGCTTCTGTGCCGGTGTCGAGATGGCCATCAAGGCCCTCACCTGGCTGGTCCGGGCCTTCGACGGGCCCGTCCACTGCTACCACGAGATCGTCCACAACAAGCTCGTGGTCGAACGCTTCGAGGCGCTGGGCGTGGTGTTCGTCGAGGACATCGCCGAAGTCCCCGAAGGTGCACCGGTCATGCTCTCCGCCCACGGTTCGGCCCCCGACGTCGTCCGGCGGGCACACGACGTCGGCGGCTACACGGTCGATGCGGTCTGCCCGCTCGTCACCAAGGTCCACCACGAAGTCAAGACCCGTGCCCGCAAGGGCTTCCAGATCGTCTACGTAGGCCACGAGGGCCACGAGGAGGCGGTGGGCACCATCGCCGTGGCACCCGAGGCCATGCACCGCGTCGAATCCCCCGCCGAGGTCGACGCACTCCCCGACCTCGGCGAAGACGTGGCGGTCCTCGCCCAGACGACGCTCAGCCACCGCGACTGGTCCGGTGTCCTAGATGCCGCCCACGAACGCTGGCCGGCCCTGTGGTCGCCGGGCCGTAGCGACCTCTGCTTCGCCACCACCAACCGCCAGGGGGCGCTGCTCGACCTGGTCGGCCACTGCGACGCCGTCGTCGTGATCGGCTCGACCAACAGCTCCAACACCCGGGCCCTCGTCAAGTTGGCCGAGGAGGCCGGCTGCCCACGGGTGGTCTGGATCAACCGGGCCGACGAACTCCCCGACGACCTCTCCGGCACGGTCGGCGTCACCGCCGGAGCCTCGGCCCCCGACGAGGTCGTCGACGCGGTGCTCGCCACACTCGACCCGACAGACGGCGTCGAGGTGGTTCAGCACACCGAGGAGGACGAGTACTTCCCGCCGCCACGCAACCTCCGCGACCTGTTGGCGGCCATCCGCGGCTTCGCGGGGTTCGGATTCGCCGGACCACCGCCAATGGCCCACTTCGACGACCGCTCCGTCGCAGCATCCGGGGCGCTGGCCTCCCTCGACCGGATCTGAGCGCTCAGTCCCCGTCGGCCTCTTCCAGGGACACAGGCCGCGGCAGCGCCGGCCGTCCCGCCAGCCGCTGCGCCTCGTCGAACACCGCCTGCATCCGCTGACGCAGTTCCTCGGTCAACTCCTCGACCACACGCCGCTGCACACGCCCCTCCACCACCGGGGGCCTCAGCGGTTCGCCGACCACGATGAACACCTTGGCGGGCCGGATGAACGGTGAGCCTCCCGGCATGGCGTGGTCGGTACCCGCAATGCCCAACGGCACGATCGGCACGCCCGCCCGGGTGGCGACGAAGGCAGGACCGGCGTGCATCTCCTCGGCAAGCACCACCGGGCCATGCCGCCGGGTGCCCTCGGGGAACATCACCATCGGCTCGCCACGTTCGAGAACCTCCTGACAGGCCCGTAGCGCCGCCCGGTCGGCTGTCCCCCGCTCGACCGGGAAGCCGCCGACGATGGTGAGGAAGCGGCCACCGAGCCTCGACTTCCAGAGCGACTCCTTGCCGAGGAACCGCAGGCGACGGGACGTGGCCATGCCACCAACGGGCGTGTCGAGGTACGACCGGTGGACCGGAGCGAGGATGTAGGGCTCCTCGCTCGGCAGGTTCTCCCTGCCGACCACCCGGAAGCGGAACCATGCCTTGAGCAGCAGCCAGAGCAGCGACCAGAAGAAGCGGTAGGCGAACCGGTCGACCCGGCTCATCTCCCGTCCGAGGTCCGATTCGTTCATGGGAGCAGCGCCACGATCGCCTCCACCACCTCGTCGACGGTGAGGTCGGACGTGTCGAGGATGACCGACCCGTCCGCCTCGACGAGGGGGCTGACCTTGCGGCCGCTGTCGGCTGCATCACGGCGACGGATGTCGGCGGCGACCACCTCGACGTCGATGTCGCCCGTCTCGCCGGCCCGACGTCGCGCCCGCTCCTCCGGCGAGGCCGTCAGGTACACCTTGAGGAGGGCATCGGGGAATACGACCGAGCCGATGTCGCGACCCTCTACGACCCCGCCACCCCGTTCCGCGACCCAGTTCTGCTGGCGCCCCACCAGGTCGATGCGCACGTCGGCGACCGCCGCCACCACGCTCACCGCCGAGGTGACCTCGGGGCCCCGGATCGCCTGCGTGGCGTCGACCCCGTCGACGACGCAGGAGGTCCGGTCGAGTTGCAGGTCCATGGCCCGGGCGGTGCGGGCCAGCGCCACCTCGTCCTGGAGGTCGATTCCGGCCCGCAGGGCGGCGAATGCGACGGCGCGGTACATGGCGCCGGTGTCGAGGTACGCCAACCCCAGCCTGTCGGCGAGCGCCCGGGCAATGGTCGTCTTGCCAGAGCCGGCCGGGCCGTCGATGGCGATCACATCCGGGCCGGGCATGCCTTCAGTCTCCCCCGGAGCGCAGGCCGAGCAGGTCATCGGCAAAGCCCGGGTAACTCGTTGCGACAGACTCCCAACCGTCGATGGTGGTGGGACCGTCGGCCACCAACGCCGCCACGGCTGCAGCCATGGCGATCCGGTGGTCGTTGTGCGAATCGACAGAGGCGCCGTGCAGACGCCCGCCTTCCACCACCAGGACATCTCCCTCGGTCCGGGCCGGTATCCCCATCGCCCCCAGGAACTCCTCGACCGTGGCCAGCCGGTCGCTCTCCTTGACCCGGAGCTCCGCCACGCCCTCGAAACGGGTCTCTCCCCCGGCGCAGGCTGCGGCAACGGCGAGGACCGGAATCTCGTCTACCAACCCCGGCACCTCGTCGGCGCCCACGACCGTGCCATCGAGGGTGGCGGCACGCACCGTCAGGTCGCCGGTTGCCGGATCGTGGTGCAGGTCGGCGCCCATCCGCTGCAGGACGTCCACGAAGCCGTTGCGACCCTGCCCCCGGTAGACGTTCTGGACAACGACCTCGGAGTCGGGGACGATCGACGCTGCCACAGCCCAGAAGGCGGCCTGCGATGGATCGCCCTCGACATCGTGTTCGAACGGACGTGGCCTTCCCGGCGCAACACTGACCCGCCCGGGTTCTGCGACGACCTCGACGCCCGTGGCGACGAACAACTCTTCCGTGTGTGCCCGGGTCGGAGCCGGCTCGACCACCGTCGTGGGCCCGTCAGCGGACAACCCGGCGAACAGGACACAGCCCTTCACCTGGGCACTGGCCACCGGCGGCTCGTAGTCGATCCCGGACAGGCCACCGCCCTCGATCGTCAACGGCGCCGACGCCGATCCGTCGAACCCGGACACACGGGCGCCCATCTGCGCCAGCGGAACCAGCACGCGGTCCATGGGGCGCCGTCGGATCGAGGCATCGCCGTCGAGCACCGACCGGAACGGCATCCCGGCGAGCATCCCCGCCAGCAGGCGGATGCCGGTCCCCGAGTTTCCGACGTCGAGCACGGCACCGGGCTCGTGCAGTCGACCTCCCCTGATCCGCAGGGTCCCGTCGGCACCTTCGTCCATTTCGGCACCGATCTGCCCGATGATCGACAGCGTGCAGCGGACGTCCCGGCCATCGCTCAACCCACGGATCACGGACGTGCCGTCCGCAAGGGCCGCCAGCATCAGCACGCGGTGGGAGATCGACTTGTCACCGGGCACGTACACGCTCCCCCGGAGCGGTCCGCCCGGTTCGACAACGAGCACCGACACGGATCAGCCCTGCGCCAACGGACGCGAGGTGGGCCGGTAGTCCAGTCCCTCGAGGCCCTCCGTGAGCCGGCCGGCCAGCGGAGCATCCACGATCAGCACGATGACACCCCGGTCGCCCTCGGCGGAGTGGGCGATCTCGAGGTCGTAGATGTTGACGTCGAGGTCCGTGGCGAGGGCGGCGATCGACGCGATCTCGCCCTTGCGGTCGAGCACCGGAACCCGGACCTCGAGCAGATCGGACGGCGGCGGCGCACCGGTGGGCAGGCTCATCCGCGCCGCACGTGCCGATTCGAGACGTTCGAGCAGGCACGCCTCGTCGGACTCGACCACCTCCCGTCGCACCTCCCCCAGTGCCCCGATCAGGTCATCGAGAACCTCGGTGATGGCCGTCCGGTTCTCGGAGCAGATATCGGGCCAGATTCCGGGGTGCCCTGCGGCGATCCTGGTCATGTCCCGAAACCCACCTGCCGCCAGGCGCAGCACCGCAGAGTGCTCCTCGGACCTCCGTGCAGCGAGGCCGACCAGCGACGCAGCGGTCAGGTGGGGAACGTGGGAGACGAGGGCGACAAGGGCGTCGTGTCGCTCCGGCGAGAGCGTCACCACCTCGGCGTCGAGTGACCGCACGACCGAACGCACCCCGGCGAAGGCATCGTCCGCGGTCGCCGCCCCCGGGGTCAGCACCCAGTTGGCCCCGCGAAACATCGCTGCATCGGCTCCCTCGATGCCATCCTGTTCCGATCCGGCCATCGGGTGGCCACCGACGAACCGTGGATCATCGACCGCCTCGACGATCGCCGCCTTGACACTGCCCGCGTCTGTCACGAACCCGGCGGGCGAGGCGTCCAGCGCCTCGCCGACCAGTCCGGCGATCATGCCGACCGGGACCGCCACGAAGGTGACCTCGGCTGCCGGATCCCAGCCGACGGCGTCGAGGGCGCCCAACTCGAGCCCACGGGTGCAACACGCCTCGTCGGCATCGACGCCGCTGACGTGCCAACCCGCCTCCCTCAACGCCATCCCGATCGAACCACCGATCAGGCCGACGCCAACGACCGTGGCCCGCCGGCTCACCGGACGTCCCGCCAAGGGCGCGCCGGAGCCCGAAGGGAAGGAGAAGGGCGTGCCATGCTGCCGATGCTACCGGCCGGCCCTTCTGCGGGCCGCCTGCTTATGCGTCGGCGACCGCCCGTTCGAGCGCCCTCAGTTCGTCGGTCTCGAGGTGACGCCACGCGCCGGGTCGGATCGAGCGATCGGACAAGGGTCCGATGCGGGTTCGGACCAGCCGGATGACCGGGTGTCCGATGGCTTCGCACATGCGGCGCACCTGTCTGTTGCGGCCCTCGTGGATCACCAGGCGAAGGACGTTCGGCTCGACCGGCGTCACACGCGCCGGAGCGGTGATCCCGTCGTCGAGTTCGACTCCCTCTCGCAGCAGCCGCAGCCCGGACCGGCTCGGCGAGCCCTCCACGTGCGCCACATACTCCTTCTCGACCCCGTACGAGGGATGGGTGATGCGGTTGGCGAGCTCGCCGTCGTTCGTCAACAGAAGGAGCCCCTCGGTGTCGAGGTCGAGGCGCCCCACCGGAAAGACCCGTGGCTCGGCGGGCACCAGGTCGACCACGACCGGACGCCCCTGGGGATCATCGGCGGTGGTCACCACACCGGCCGGCTTGTTGAGTAGATAGTGGACGAGTCCCGGCCGGATGCCGACCGGTGCACCGTCGACCAGGATGACGGCCGTCTCAGGGTCGACCCGTCGTCCGAGCTGGGCCACCGACCCGTTGACCAGGACCCGGCCGGCGGCGATGAGGTCGTCGCAGGTGCGACGACTCCCGAAGCCGACCCGGGCCAGCACCTTCTGGAGGCGCACACCCTCGACGCCGGCGTCCATCCCGTCCCGGTTCCCGCCCGGTCGATCAGGTCTCGACGGAGCCGTCGGCGCCCAGCACCTCGGCGACCGACGGTTCGTCGTCTCCGACGGGCTCCTCGATCGGTTCACCGTCGTCGCCCAGGTCGATGTCGCCCCGCAGGCCCCGTTCAAGTGCCTCGACGACCTCAGCACCCGGCACGAACTCGCCCAGCGGTGGCAGGTCGTGCACCGAATCGAGGCCGAGGTGTTCGAGGAAGAACGGGGTGGTGCCGAACAGCACGGCGTTGCCGGGGCCGGGGTCACGGGACAGTTCGACGATGTAGCCACGATGCTGGAGCGTGCGCATCACACCGTCGACGTCGACGCCGCGTATGGCCGAGACCTGGGCCCTCGACACCGGCTGCTTGTAGGCGACGATCGCCAGCGTCTCGAGGGCTGCGCTGGTGAGCCGCGAGCTCTGGCCCTCGAGCACGAAGCGCTCGACCCAGAGTGCCTGGTCGGGATGGCTCTGGAATCGGAAGCCGCCGGCAACCCGGACCAGGGCGAACCCACGTCCATCTTCCTCATAGGCCTCAGCCAGGTTGCCGCAGACTCGCTCGACCTCGTCGGTCGGGACCTCGAGGAGTTGTGCCAGGAGGTTGGAGGGGACCGGTTCGAGCGCGACCATGAGCATGGCCTCGATGGCCCGACGCACCTCGGTGCCGGCGGCATCAGCCTGATTCACTCCCGACGATCCACCCACCTCTCAGCCCTCGTAGGTGTCGACGAGTTCGACGTCGGCGGTTTCGGCTCCGGGCCTCCACCGGACGTGGATGTCACCGAAGGTGTCGACCTGGTCTATGTCGATCACACCCTGCTTGTAGAGCTCGAGCACAGCGAGGAACCGGACGACGATCTCCAACTGCTCGTCGAGGTGTCTGGTCATACGACGGAAGGTCGTCGGACCCGAAGTCGGCAGCGTCGCAACCAGCTCGTTGACGGCGTCGGCGACGCTGACCCGAATCGGAGCGATGTGGAACGTGTCGATGCGTTCGACGGTCTTCGGCTCGAGTGCCCGCAGGAAGGCCCTGTGCAGGTCGTCGGGTGTGACGCCCTCGAGCAGGTCCGGGGTCATGTCGATGAAGTGGTCGTCGGGTCCCATCCGCCGCGGCCTCGAGAGGCACGCCTCGGCGGACAGGCGGCGCAACACGATCGCAGCATCCTTGAACGTCTTGCACTCGAGCAGGCGGGCCAGCAGGAGGTCCCGTTCCTCCCATGCGGCAAGCTCCTCGTCGAGGTCGAGGTCGTTGTTGCCGGGAAGCAGCCGTCGGGTCTTGAGCTCGACGAGGATCGCAGCGATCAGCAGGAACTCGGTGGCCACCTCCAGGTCGAGCCCCTCGAGGCGGCCCAACTCGTCGATGAACTCATCGACGATCGTCGCCAACCGGACCTCGTAGAGTTCCACCTCCTCCTTCAGGATCAGGTGCAGCAACAGGTCGAAGGGCCCCTCGTAGACGGAGGTGGAAACCTTGATGCTCACGGCACAAGACCCTAGGGAGTCGGCGACAGGCCGCGGTGTATGGGACGAAGCCCGCAATGGGCCGGATCGCACCCCTCTCCCCACCCGACCGCGGCCCTCCCGCTACCCTGCCCGCCATGTCACGCGTCTTCTCCGGCATCAAGCCGTCCGGTTCGGTACACCTCGGGAACCTCCTCGGGGCACTCCGTAACTGGGTGGCCCTCCAGGACCGGGCCGATGCCGTCTACTGCGTCGTCGACCTCCACGCCCTCACCACCCCGCAGGACCCCGCCGAGCTGAGGGCCTCCACGCTGTCGCTGGCCCAGATGCTCATCGCCGTGGGGCTCGACCCCGACCGCTGCACCCTGTTCGTGCAGAGCCATGTCCACGAGCACTCCGAATGCGCCTGGCTCATGGAGTGCACCGCCGCCTTCGGCGAGCTGCGCCGCATGACCCAGTTCAAGGACAAGTCCGACCAGGCCGGCTTCGTGTCGGGTGGCCTGTTCACCTACCCCGCACTCCAGGCCGCGGACATCCTCCTCTACGACACCGACGAGGTCCCGGTCGGCGAGGACCAGCGACAGCACATCGAGCTCACCCGTGACATCGCCGAGCGCTTCAACTCGCGCTACGGCGACACCTTCGTCGTTCCCGAGGCGGTCGTGCCGCCGGCCGGTGCCCGCGTCATGGACCTCCAGCAGCCCGACAACAAGATGTCCAAGTCCGAGGACAGCCCCCAGGGCTCGATCTCGCTGCTCGATGAGCCCGCAGCCATCGAGAAGAAGGTCAAGCGGGCCGTCACCGACAGCGACGGCGAGGTCCGCTTCGACGTGGCGGCCAAGCCCGGCGTCTCGAACCTGCTCTCGATCCTCGGTGCAGCCACCGGCCGAGAGCCGGACGAAGCCGCCGAGGACATCGACCGCTACGGCGACCTCAAGGCCGCCACCGCCGAAGCGGTCATCGAGATGCTCAAACCGATCCAGGCCCGCTACCACGAACTGGCCGCCGATCCCGCCGAGACCTCCAGGCTCCTGGCCGTCGGCGCCGACAAGGCGGCCGAGGTGGCGTCGACGACCCTGGAACGCGCCCGACGCAACATCGGCCTGCTCGGCCGGTAGGGCCAGTAGGGCCGATCAGTCGTCGTCGGCGATCCAGAGGGCCTCAGCGATCGGTGCATCCACCGTCCAGCGGGCCCGCGGATGGTGGTGCTCGGCAGCCCAGGCGACCGTGAGCGGATCGCTACCGGCTGTCGAAAGCAGCGTCGCTCCCTCGGCCGGATGCCGCAGGTATCTGCCCAGCCGACCACGGATCCCGGAGCCGGCTGCCCAGCGTTCGTGCCGTGACGGCGGCGTGACGGCACCGATCAGCGTGGCCGCCACCCGTGCACATGTCCCGAACCCGCTGGTGACCTTCCCCACATCGTGCAGGAGTGCCGCCGCAAGCACCGCGCGCTGCGCCCCGGCGAACTGCCCATCGACCCTTCGTGCGACATCGACGGCATGTCGGCGGTCTGCAGCCGACATCCGCTGCCAGAGGTCGGCCTCGCCGACGAGGAGGTGCTGGTGCACCCATGCGGCATCAACCGATGTCACGTCGGCGCGCCGCAGCGAGCCGACGAAACGCCGTGCCAGGTGGGCCGGCCGCAGCCTCATCGCCCCAGTAGCCGAAGGGCCGCCAGCAGGCCGATGACCGTCTTCGCGTCGGTGATGCCCCCTTCCGCGATGAGGGCGCCGACGTCGTCGAGGTGGACGCGTTCAACCGTCAGGTACTGCTCCTCGACGCTGAACGCCTCCGCTGTGGCCTCGACGAGTTCGGTGGCCAGGAAGATGGTGGTCACCTCGTCGCAGAAGCCTCCCGAGTTGTGGAACGTCGCCAACACCTCCAGGTGCGGTGCATCGAGGCCGGCCTCCTCGACCAGTTCCCGTCGGGCGGCTACCTCGAGCGGCTCACCCGGCACGTCGAGCTTGCCGGCGGGGAGTTCGAGCATCTCCGCCTCGAGGGCGGCCCGGAACTGTCGGACCAGCACCACCTCGTCGCGATCAATGGCGACGACCGCCACGGCTCCGGGGTGGCGGACCACATCACGGGTGATGCGCTCACCGGCCGGACCCTCGAACTCCGCCTCGAAGAGGCTGATTATGTAGCCGTCGTGGAGCAGGCGCTCCGCAGTCTTACGGAAGCCGGCCGAGGTCACCCCTCGGCACCTACGTCGACCTGGAGGAGTTGAGGGTTGCGGCCCTCGGCCCGACGGAGCGCTTCCTCGACAAAGACCCGGAACAGGGGTGCCGGGCGGTTCGGGCGGCTCTTGAGTTCGGGATGGGCCTGGGTTGCTATCCAGAACGGGTGGTCCTCGAGTTCGATGAACTCGACCAGGCGGCCGTCGGGAGACTCACCGGAACACCGGAAGCCGGCTTCCTCGAATCGCTGGCGGTAGCGGGGGTTGAACTCGTAACGGTGGCGGTGGCGCTCGGACACGACGTCCTCGCCGTAGATCTCGCGCACCCTCGAACCCGGCCGCAGTTGGGCCACGTAGGCACCGAGACGCATCGTGCCGCCCTTGTCGTCGACGTCGCGCTGCGACTCCATGAGGTCGATCACCGGGTGCGGCGAGGTCGGGTCGAACTCGGACGAGTGCGCCCGCTCGAGGCCGAGGACGTTGCGTCCGAAGTCGATGGTCATGCACTGGAGGCCCAGGCAGAGGCCCAGGCAGGGGATCCCGTGCTCGCGTGCGTAGCCGGCTGCGGCGATCTTCCCCTCGATGCCACGCGACCCGAAGCCACCCGGGATGACGATGCCGTCGAGGTCGCGCAGCCGGTCCTCGACCAGCAGCCCCTCGACGTCCTCGGCCTGTATCCAGTCGATCTGGGTATCGACCCCATGGTGGAAACCGGCGTGGTTGAGCGATTCGACCACCGAAAGGTACGCATCTACGAGGCTGACGTACTTTCCGATCAGGCCGATACGAACCGGAATGGTGGCGGCCTCGACCCGGAGGTTCAGCGCCTTCCACTCCTCGAGGTCGGGTTCGCCGGCATCAATGCGCAGCAGGTCACAGATCACGTCGTCGAGGCCCTCGTCGTGGAGGATGAGGGGGATCTCGTAGAGGCTGTCGGCATCGGGAGCGCTGACGACCGCCTCCAACGGCACGCTCGACAGGTTCGAGATCTTGCGGCACAGCGCCTCACCCACCGGCTCGTCGCTTCGGCAGACGATGGCATCCGGCTGGATGCCGCGACCACGGAGTTCGATCACCGAGTGCTGGGTCGGTTTGGTCTTGTGCTCGCCCGATGGTGCGATGTACGGCACCAGGGTGAGGTGGATGTAACAGACGTTGTCGGTGCCGACATCGAGGCGGAACTGCCGGATGGCCTCGAGGAACGGGAGTATCTCGATGTCGCCGACCGTGCCGCCGACCTCCGTGATGAGCACGTCGACGTCGTCACCGGCCAACAGGTGGATGCGGCGCTTGATCTCGTCGGTGATGTGCGGGATCACCTGCACGGTCCTGCCCAGGTAGTCGCCGTGACGCTCGGCGGCCAGGACGTGGGAATAGATCGAACCCGTGGTGGCGTTCGAGTCGCGGGTGAGGTTCTCGTCGATGAACCGCTCGTAGTGCCCGAGGTCGAGGTCGGTCTCACCGCCGTCGTCGGTGACGAAGACCTCGCCGTGTTCGAACGGGTTCATGGTTCCGGGGTCGACGTTGATGTACGGGTCCAACTTCTGGATGAGGACCCGGAGTCCACGCTGCTTGAGGAGTCGACCCAGGGAGGCGGCAGTGAGGCCCTTGCCGAGCGAACTGGCCACGCCGCCCGTGACGAAGATGTGTTTGGTCACGGGACGCCAACCTATCGGTTGCGCGGCACACGCGCGCGGAGCGCGGGCATGGCGGTGGTCGTCCCCGCCTGGTACCCGACCGGACGGGGTTCCGCCGCTAGCGGTCCTCGAGGCCGAACTTGGCCTTGAGGACCCGCTCGAAGCCGCGCTCAACGAAGGTCACGAGCCTCGCCGTCCGGTCGCTGGCTGTGCACACCACCAGGTCGCCCTCGCCGAGCGGTGTGACCGAGCGGCCGTCGACGGTGCAGGTCGCCGGCCGGTCGCCGAGGACCTCGAGGGTGATCTCGGTCTCCGGGCCGAGCACAAGTGTCCGGTCGAACAGCATGTGGGCGGAGACCGGCGTGAGTTGGAACGACCGGTGCAGGGCATCGACGATAGGGCCGCGCACGGAGAAGGCATAGGCGGTCGAACCGGTGGGCGTCGCCACGATGAGCCCATCTGCGGCGTACGAGGTGAAGAAGGAGCCGTCGAACGACACGCCCAGGCGGATGGTGGGTCCGGTCCGTTCGACCACCAGCTCGTTCAGCCCATGGTCGCTGCCGACCACCGTGCCATCGGCCCGACGGACCTCGACACTCAGCATCATGCGTTCCTCGATCCCATGATCGCCCCCCAGCATGCGACCCACCGAGGCCTCGACGTCTTCGGGCTCACATGAGGTGAGGTAGCCGAGTTGGCCGAAGTTGACGCCCAGCACCGGCACCGGACGACCGTCCAGGAGGTTCACGGCCCTCAGGATCGAGCCATCGCCACCGAGGCTCACGACCAGGTCCAGGTCGTCTGCTCCACCGGGGTCGGTCAACCACCGAACCTCGTGTCCCTCGGAGGAGAGCCGTGCACCGAGGGCGTCGGCCTGCACGACCGCTGCCTCACGCCCCTCGTGGACCACGAGCCCCAGCTTCGCCATCAGGCGTGGCCCCCGTCTCCCGAACCGGCCGATGCCACAAGGGCAGCTAGGTCGAACGATGTCGAAACGACGCCTACGGTCGCGTGGACGAGGAACTCGACGTTCCCCTCGGCACCCGTGATCGGCGACACCATGCCGTCCATGATGGCGGCTCCGGCGCCACAAACCGACCGCTGGACCCCGGTAAGCACGTTCAGCCAGACCTCCGGGTCCCGGATGACCCCCCGGCCACGGTCCGCCTCCTCCCGGCTCGCCTCGAACTGGGGCTTGACCAGGAGCACCATCGGCGACCCCTCCCCGACCAACGAAACCAGGCTCGGCAGCACCGCCCCCAGCGAAATGAAGGACACGTCGGCGACCAGCAGGTCGAAGGGCGCACCGACCTCGGCGGGCACCACGCCCCGGACATCGGTCCGCTCGTGGACGGTTACCCGGTCGTCGCCACGCAACCGCTGGTGGAGCTGACCCCGACCCACGTCGATCGCCACGACGGATACAGCACCCCGCTGCAGCAGGCAGTCGGTGAAGCCACCTGTGCTGGAACCGACATCCACCGCACGGCGACCGACGACCTCTACCGGGAACCTGGACAACGCCGCATCCAGTTTCTCGCCACCGCGACCCACGAACCGCTGTGCAGGCTCCGAGACCACGACGGCCTGGGCGGCAGAAACCTGACGCGTCGCCTTGTCGGCAGGCGCCCCGTCCACGGTGACGCGCCCTGAGAGGATCAGGTCCTGCGCCAGGTCCTGACCGTCCACGAGACCCCTTCTCACCATCTCCCGGTCGAGCCGGCGGCGGACACTCATCGTCGACTCACCCCAGGTACGCCTTCACCAACGATGCAAGGTCGGTCGCCACCCGGTCAGGCTCCGGATCTGTCGGGAGGTCGGCCTCGGACGTGACGCCGGTCAGGACCAGGGCGAACTCCCATCCCAGGGCCCGTGCGAACAGGCCATCCGTATCCGGCCTGTCCCCCACGACGATGCCCCCCTCGCCGACCCGGTCGAGCACCACGTCGCAGATGGGCCGGTGCGGCTTGCCGGCCACCTCCGGCGTCGCCCCCGTCGCCGCAACGAGCGCCGCCACGATCGATCCGGCACCCGGCCGGATGCCGTCGTGCGCCGGATAGGTGACGTCCTCGTTGGTGGCCAGGAGCCGCGCACCACCGAGGATCGCCTGAACGCCCGCCGTGAGCCCCCGGTAGTCGAAGTCCTCGTGGAAGCCGACGACGACCGTGTCGGCCGGTCCTTCGCCGACCACGATCGCCCCAACCGCCTCGAGTTCCTCCCTGGCTCCGGGACCACACATGCCGAGAACCACCTCGCCCGACCGCACCATGGCCGCAGCAGCCATCCCCGAGGTGATGACACCGCCACGGGCGTCGATGCCGTGTCCCAACAACTTGGCCTCGACATCGGCCACCCGGCGGCCGGAGTTGTTGGTGACGAAGAGCACCGTCTCACCGGCGTCCTGGAGCGCAGCCACGGCATCGGCAGCGCCGGGAACGGCGTCGGTGCCGAGCCACACCACACCGTCGAGGTCGAGTGCCCAGGCCATGCCCGCAGTCTGACGCCCGGCGATCGGAAAGCGGCGTCAGACGGTCCAGGTGGGCAACGAGTGCAGCAGCGCCCTCAGGTCGCCCTCGCCGCGATCGGTCGCCATCTGATCGACCTGACCGCGCAGCGCCTCGCCGTACTCGCCACGGTCGACCGCACGGAACACGCCGACCGGCGTCGGCCGATCCGGGTTCTCGGCCAGGCGCGACAGGGCGAAGGCGGTCGACGGATCGACCCGGGCCTCGTCGTGCACCAGCAGTGCGTCGACGCCCACTTCGGCCACCTCGACGATCTCGACCCCGCCGTCGTAGCGGGCCACGCCGAACTGGCCCTCCGATCCGAACCGGATCGGCTCACCGTGGCACAACGGGATCAGCATGTCGTCCCGGACGTCCTTCTTGGTGATGGTCTCGAAGGCCCCGTCGTTGAACACGTTGCAGTTCTGGTACACCTCGACGATGGAAGTGCCCGGGTGCTCGTAGGCACGCTTGAACATCTCCTGCATGTGGTGCCGGTCCATGTCGTGCGTACGTGCCACGAAGCTGGCCTCGGCACCGATCGCCAGGCTCACCGGGTTGAAAGGCGTTGCGCACGACCCGATCGGCGACGACTTCGTGACCTTGCCCCGCTCGCTCGTCGGGGAGAACTGGCCCTTGGTCAGGCCGTAGATCTGGTTGTTGAACAGCAGGATGTTGATGTCGATGTTGCGTCGCAGGGCATGGATCAGGTGGTTGCCACCGATCGAGAGCATGTCGCCGTCGCCGCCGACCACCCAGACATCGAGGTCCGGACGCGCCAGGGCCAGGCCCGTGGCGATGGCGGGAGCACGACCGTGGATCGAGTGCATGCCGTAGGTGTCCATGTAGTAGGGGAAGCGGGCGGCGCAACCGATCCCGGAGACGAACACGGTCTTCTCGCGCCGGACGCCGAGGTCGGGCATGAGGAGCTGGAGGGCCGTCAGGATCGAGTAGTCGCCGCATCCGGGGCACCAACGGACCTCCTGGTTGCTCTGCCAGTCGGCACGCGTGGTGGTGGGCACATCCTCGATGCCTCCGTCGGGGAGCAGCGTGTCGGTCATCAGGCGTCGTCCCCGATCTCGCCCAGGATCGCCTGCTGGAGTTCGGCCGCCGTGAAGGGCTGGCCCGAGACCTTGCTCACAGGCCGGGCGTCGACCAGGAACTCGTCGCGCAGCATCCGTACTAGTTGACCCAGGTTCATCTCCGGGACCAGGATCTTCGGGAATCCCGACAGGACCTCGCCCAGGTTCGCCGGCATCGGGTTGAGGTGGGTCAGGTGCACATGCGCGACCTTGCGACCGGAGTTGCGGACCCGACGGACGGCAGCGGTGATCGCACCCCAGGTCGAACCCCAGCCGACGAGTAGCAGTTCTGCATCGGCGTCACCGCTGACCTCCACGTCGGGAACCGGGATGCGGGCGATCCGCTCGGCACGCAGGTCGATCATGCGGGCGTGGTTGGCGCCGTCGTAGGAGACGTTGCCCGAACCGTCCTGCTTCTCGAGGCCACCAATGCGGTGCATGAGGTCCGGCGTGCCGGGGATGGCCCAGGGTCTGGCCATGTTGTCGTCGCGCAGGTACGGCCAGAAGACCTGGTCACCGTTCTCATCGACCTGGTTGAATTCGCTTGCGAACTCGATCGGGATCGGCTCGAGGTGCTCGACCTCCGGGAGGAGCCAGGGTTCGGAGCTGTTGGCCAGGTAGCCGTCGGAGAGCAGCATCACCGGGGTGCGGTGCTCGATGGCGATGCGGGCGGCCTCGATGGCCTGGTCGAAGCAGTCGGCCGGCGTCCGGGCGGCGATGACCGGCATCGGCGACTCGCCGTGGCGTCCGTACATCGACATCAGCAGGTCGGCAGCCTCGGTCTTGGTCGGCATGCCGGTCGACGGTCCGCCGCGCTGGATGTTGACGATGACGAGCGGAAGTTCGAGGCTGACGGCGAGGCCCAGGGTCTCGCCCTTCAATGCGATGCCCGGCCCACTCGTCGTGGTCACACCCAGGTGTCCTCCGTAGGCCGCGCCCAGCGCTGAACCGACGGCTGCGATCTCGTCCTCGGCCTGGAATGTCGTCACGCCGAACTGCTTCTGCCTGGACAACTCGTGGAGGATTTCCGACGCCGGCGTGATCGGATAGGAGCCGAGAAACACGGGTAGGCCCGAGAGTTGACCGGCCGCCACGAGGCCCCAGGCCAGCGCCGTGTTGCCGTTGATGTTGGTGTAGGTCCCGGCCGGCAACTCGGCGGGGCGCACGATCAACTGGTGGTCGGACAACTCGGCGGTCTCCCCGAAGGCATGGCCGGCGCTGAAGGCGGCCTTGTTGGCTGCGATGATCAGGTCGCGGCCCTTGAACTTGGCGTTGATCCAGTCGAGGGTGGGTTCGACGGGACGGCTGTACATCCACGAGAGCAGGCCGAGGGCGAAGAAGTTCTTGGAACGCTCCGCGTCCCGGGGCTTGACGCCCAGGTCCTTGCAGGCCTCCTTGGTGAGCGAGGTCATCGGCGCCCCGATCAGCCGATAGGCGTCCAGGTCGTCGCCCTCCAGGGGATCGTGGTCGTAGCCGGCCTTGGCCAGGTTTCGCTCGTTGAAGGCGTCGGCGTTGACGATCACCGTGCCGCCGTCGACCAGTGTGCCCAACTCGGCCTTGAGGGCAGCCGGGTTCATGGCGACCAGCACGTGTGGGGCGTCGCCGGGCGTGAAGATGTCGTGGTCCGAGATGTGGACCTGGAAGGCCGAGACGCCGGCGAGCGAGCCTGCCGGTGCGCGTATCTCGGCTGGGTACTCGGGAAGCGTGGCGAGGTCGTTTCCGAACAGGGCGCTCGCCGAGGTGAACCGGTCTCCGGTCAACTGCATGCCGTCTCCGGAGTCACCGGCAAACCGGATGACCAGACGACCGACTTCAGGGACCAGCGACCCCGCGGACGTCTCCGTCACTTGCTCCACCTCCGAACCGGCGCCGTTGCCGGACTCATCGTCTGGCCCCCGACCCTAATCGTGCGAAGCCGTGGACGAGGTGACCGATGGAAGGTTCTGCATGTGCAATGGGTCACGCGGTCACCGGAGTGTCTTCGTCGCCGGAGGCATCCTGGCCGCCTGACGGTTCGTGGCCCGTGCGGTAGTCGCCGAAGGGTTCGTCCCGCTGCTGGAGAGCCCCGGTCAGGCCGTCGCTCCGGATGGTTGAGAGGAACTCGGCCATGGCCTCGGTGTGGACGCCCAGGGCGCAGAGTTCGGTGCCGGCACGGAGCCCTGTCCGGAGCCCCATGTGTTCCATCTGCCGGTGGACCACCCGCTTGTTGAGCTGGACTATCTCGGTCGGGATCCCACAGATGCGTCGCGCCACGTCCAGGACGGCTTCGTCCAGGTCCTCGGCCGGAAACGCCGCATTGGCCCATCCCAACTCCACGGCTTCGAGGCCGGTGATGGAGTCGCCGGTCAACATCATCTGCATTGCCCGGCGCATGCCGAGGAACCATGCGTGGAAGTGCATGTCGGGGACCCCGAAGCGGACGGCCGGATACCCCATGCTGGCGTCCTCGGCGACGTAGACCAGGTCACAGCCGGTGGCCAGCTCGCTGCCACCGGCAAGGCAGTAGCCGTGTACCTGGGCGATGACCGGTTTGGCCAGGTCCCAGATCGACATCCATCCCTCGGTCACGTGCCGCGGCCACTGCCCTTCACCACCGGGCGTGTAGTACGGGTATTCGTGTCCGGCGTTGCCGCCACCGAGGTCGTAGCCGGCCGAGAACGACGGGCCCGCTCCCCGGATGACCGTGACCCGGACGTCCACGTCACGGTCATGGGCGACCAGCGCTTCGAGGATGGCTCCCCGGAGGGGGTGGAAGAGCGCGTTGCGCTTCTCCGGCCGGTTCATCGTGATCCGTCGAACCCCCGCCGAAGGTTCGTCTACGAGGATCAGGTCCTCGGGAACCGCTGGTGGGGACTCCCCCGATCCGTCGGCGTACGACACTTGGTGCTCCTGCGGTCCCGAGGCGGCCGGCGGTTCAGGCGATGGTGACGGACTCGTCGAGGTAGACGTCCTGGATGGCGTTGAGGAGCTCGATGCCCTCGGCCATCGGACGCTGGAAGGCCTTGCGGCCCGAGATGAGGCCCAGGCCACCGGCCCGCTTGTTGATGACGGCGGTCCGGACGGCCTCGGCCAGGTCGCCGGCACCGGATGAGGCACCGCCGCTGTTGATGAGGCCGATACGGCCCATGTAGCAGTTGGCCACCTGCCAGCGGCAGAGGTCGATGGGGTGGTCGGTGGTGAGCTCGTCGTAGACCAGTTCGTGGGTCTTGCCGAATCCCGGCAGGGCGTTGTAGCCGCCGTTGGTCTCGGGCAACTTCTGCTTGATGATGTCGGCCTCGATGGTGACGCCGATGTGGTTGGCCTGGCCGGTGAGGTCGGCGGACGCATGGTGGTCGACGCCGTCGACCTTGAACCCGGAATTGCGGAGGTAGCACCACAGCACGGTGAACATGCCGAGTTCGTGTGCGCGGGCAAAGGCCTCGCCCACCTCCTGGATCTGGCGTGTGGCCTCGTCGGAGCCGAAGTAGATGGTGGCGCCGACACCGGCGGCACCCAGGTCGTACGCCTGGTCGACCGAGCCGAACATGACCTGGTCGAACTTGTTGGGCAGCGTCAACAGTTCGTTGTGGTTCAACTTCGCGATGAACGGGATGCGGTGGGCGTAGCGACGTGAGACGGAACCCAGCACGCCGAACGTCGAGGCGACGGCGTTGCAACCGCCCTCGATCGCCAACTCGACGATGTTGGCGGGATCGAAGTAGGCGGGGTTGGGTGCGAACGATGCCGCACCCGAATGCTCGATCCCCTGGTCGACGGGAAGTATCGACACGTATCCGGTGCCCCGCAGGCGGCCATGGTCGAGAAGGGACTGGAAGCTACGCAGCACCTGAGGCGAGCGGTCCGACGCCGCCATGACATCCTCGACGAAGTCGGGACCGGGCAGCGTCAGCGACGACGATCCGATTGCCGTGGCGGTGTGGTCGAGCAGGTAGCCGGCGTCGTCGCCAAGCAGGGATGCGGTGTCCACGTGGGAACTCCTCGAGCGGTCAGGGCTGGGTGGTCGTTGCCGGACTGGACCCGGCTCCTTTCACCCTACGCCGCGCGAACCGCTTACGAGGCGCCCATTCCTGCGCTTCGACGACTGCCTAGGCGGCCGTTCCGGTACTTCGGTCGGAGACCTCGGGCCTCTTCAGCCAAGCGCCTCGGCCCGCTGGACCACGTCGGCCAGGTCGGGCGCATGCCGGCGCAGCCAGTCGAACAGTTCCCGCGCACGGGGGGTCGCACCCGAACGCTCGTAGAGGTCGGCCAGGGAGTAGGCACGCCTCAGGTGGTGCGGGCGGGGGCGCTTCGGAACCACCCACCCCCGTTCGAGGAGGTGCACGGCCTCCGCTATCCGGTCCTGGTCTGCGAGCGCACCGGCAGCGACGAGGCGTCCCTCCGTGACCAGCGCAGCGCTGGGAGAGCGTTCCCGCAACTCCTCCCACAGTGCCTCGACATCCGCCCACCGGCCCTGGGCGCGGTAGCAGTCGGCCAGCACAGGATGCTGCTCGGTTCCGCCCGTCAAGCTCCGGAACCGCTCCAGCGTCCTGGCCGCTGCATGCCACCGTCCGAGGCGGTACTGCGACAACCCCATGAGTTCAACCACCTCGGCGACGTCCGGCGCCCGCTGGTCGATCGACGCCAGGATGCGTCGGGCCTCGTCGAAGTTCTCCCGGTCGAACTCCCGCGCCGCCTCGTCGAGGCGCATGGCCGCCCGTCGGCCTGCCCGCTCACCGAGCGCACGAACGAGCATCGCAGCGGGCTCGGGAAGCCGTGCCGGTGCCTCGGGCAGCGGGGACCGGTCGACAGGAGGCTTCGCACGCGATCGGCGACCCGTCGTGCCGGCACGTTCGACGGCCATCTGCGCCTCGCGACGCAGGCGGTCATCGCCAGTCTCGGACGACCGGGCACGCGTCGACCGCTCGGCCGTTCGCTCATCGCGGCCCGCCCGGTCCTCGGACTCTTCGCGTTCGAGGCGGCCGGCGGCACGCCTGGCCACGCCACCCCAGTTCTTCGGCCCCGAATCGTCCGGTTGCCGGCGCCTCTGGTCGGGCCGTCCCTCTTCCCGGCGTCGGCGGTCCGGACCCCGGCCGGCTCGGCCCGGTGAACGACCACCGCCGCCCTTGGACCCGGAGCCACCGGGCCCACGACCGCCGGATCCCTGCCCACCGCCGCCCTTGGACCCGGAGCCATCTCGCGCCCGGCCGCCCTTGGACCCGGAGCCATCTCGCGCCCGGCCGCCCTTGGACCCGGAGCCACCGGGCCCACGACCGCCGGAACCCTGCCCACCGCGGCCCTTGGGACCGGAGCCTCTACCCCGGCCGGTCGAGCGTCGATCCTGTGGGCGGCCCATGGACCAAGACACTACCGGGACCGCCCCTGGCAGGAACCGGCCGATCCCCGCCGCCGGCGTCTCTCGTCCGGTCCGTGTCCATTCCCGAGAAGAGGCCCGATGACGCTCTCGATCGTCGCCCGCGATCCCGACGCGGGCCAGTTGGGCGTCACCACCCACACGGGCTACCTCGCTGTCGGCGACCAACCCCGCTGGCGACTGCTGTGGGAACGGATCCGGTCCGGCGGCCCGGCTGATCCGACCATGGGTTGACAGGGTCCTCGGCGCCCGGGCCCAAAACCAACTTCAGGCGAGGCCCGAAGGCCTCGCCTGAAGCGTGAGAAATCCGGCGGCGTCCTACTCTCCCAGGGCGTCTCCGCCCAAGTACCATCGGCGCTGGCGGGCTTAACTGCCGTGTTCGGAATGGGAACGGGTGTGACCCCACCGCTTTCGCCACCGAAAGCCGTTGCACCCCCTGCCGCCGAGGCGGCGGGAGCACGATCTGTTGTCAAGGGAGACCCGTGGGCCTCTCCAGTACTCCACAGCGATCACGAACACCTCGAACAATCGTCGATGTGTAACCAAGCCCTCGGCCGATTAGTACCGGTCGGCTGAACACGTTGCCGTGCTTACACCTCCGGCCTATCAACGTGGTGGTCTACCACGGGCCTTACCCGGTTATCCCGGTGGGAGATCTCATCTTGAAAAAGGCTTCCCGCTTAGATGCTTTCAGCGGTTATCCCTTCCGTAGGTCGCCAACCAGCCATGCTCCTGGCGGAACAACTGGCACACGAGAGCTACGTCCGTCCCGGTCCTCTCGTACTAGGGACAGCTTTTCTCAAATCTCCTCCGGCTGCAGAGGATAGGGACCGAACTGTCTCACGACGTTCTAAACCCAGCTCGCGTACCGCTTTAATGGGCGAACAGCCCAACCCTTGGGACCTGCTTCAGCCCCAGGATGCGATGAGCCGACATCGAGGTGCCAAACCTTCCCGTCGATATGGACTCTTGGGGAAGATAAGCCTGTTATCCCCGGGGTACCTTTTATCCGTTGAGCGACGGCGCTTCCACACGCAACCGCCGGATCACTATGCCCTGCTTTCGCACCTGCTCGACTTGTAAGTCTCGCAGTCAAGCTCTCTTGTGCCATTGCACTCGACGTCTGATTGCCAACCAGACTGAGAGAACCTTTGGGCGCCTCCGTTACAATTTAGGAGGCGACCGCCCCAGTCAAACTACCCACCTGGCACTGTTCCCAGCCCGGATAACGGGCCCAGGTTAGATATCCGTCAAACGCAGGGTGGTATTTCAAGGTTGACTCCACATCGGCTAGCGCCAACGCTTCAAAGTCTCCCACCTATCCTACACAACGCATAACAAATACCAATACCAAGCTGTAGTAAAGGTCCACGGGGTCTTTCCGTCCTTCTGCAGCTAACGAGCATCTTTACTCGTACTTCAATTTCGCTGGGTCTATGGTTGAGACAGTGGGAAAGTCGTTACGCCATTCGTGCAGGTCGGAACTTACCCGACAAGGAATTTCGCTACCTTAGGACCGTTATAGTTACGGCCGCCGTTTACTGGGGCTTAGGTTCAGAGCTTCGCCCGAGGGCTAACCCTTCCCCGTAACCTTCCAGCACCGGGCAGGCGTCACAGCGTATACGTCGTCTTAGGACTTAGCACGCTGCTGTGTTTTTAGTAAACAGTCGCTTTCCCCTGGTCTGTGCCACCTCTTCAAGCTCAAGACGCGAAGTCTTTCACCCTAATGAGGTCATCCTTCTCCCGAAGTTACGGATGCAATTTGCCGAGTTCCTTAACCATAGTTCTCCCAATCGCCTTGGTATTCTCTACCTGTCCACCTGAGTTGGTTTGGGGTACGGGCACTCGATGCGCTCGCTAGCGGCTTTTCTCGACAGTAGAGGATCAGTGACTTCGCCTAGTGCGGCTCGGCATCACGTCTCAGCCTTTGTGGGGAGCGGACTTACCTACGCCCCGGCCTACACGCTTGCCCCAGGACAACCATCGCCTGGGATCACCTACCTTTCTGCGTCCCCGCTTCGCTCGCCTTTCCGCAGTGGGTCGGTTCCTTCCAGCCTCGAAAGGCGGGACATCCCCTTAGCAACCGCGGATCAGCGTTGGGCGCGCATCCAGTGGTACCGGAATATCAACCGGTTGTGCATCGACTACGCCTCTCGGCCTCGCCTTAGCTCCCGACTCACCCTGGGAGGATTAGCCTTCCCCAGGAACCCTTGGACTTCCGGCGGAGGGGTTTCTCACCCCTCTCTCGCTACTCATACCAACATTCTCACTCGAGCCCGGTCCACGTCGGTTTACACCGCCGCTTCGCTCCGAACTCGACGCTCCGCTACCACTCCTGCAAGCAGAAGTCCGCGACTTCGGCGTCTGACTTGAGCCCCGTTACATTTTCCGCGCGGGACCACTTGACCAGTGAGCTGTTACGCACTCTTTCAATGGTGGCTGCTTCTAAGCCAACATCCTGGCTGTCTGTGCAATCCCACTTCGTTTACCACTTAGTCAGAACTTTGGGGCCTTAGTCGGCGGTCTGGGCTGTTTCCCTTTCGTCCATCGAAGCTCATCCCCCGAGGACTCACTGCCGCACTCTGGAGTCATGGCATTCGGAGTTTGGCTGGGGTTGGTAAGCTTGTAGGCCCCCTAACCCATCCAGTGCTCTACCTCCATGACTGAACATGCGACGCTGCACCTAAATGCATTTCGCGGAGAACCAGCTATCACCGAGTTTGATTGGCCTTTCACCCCTATCCACAGGTCATCCGCCCAGTTTTCAACCTAGGTCGGTTCGCGCCTCCACGGGGTCTTACCCCCGCTTCACACTGCCCATGGATAGATCACTCGGCTTCGGGTCTACAGCATGCGACTGAACGCCCTGTTCAGACTCGCTTTCGCTCCGGCTTCCCCTCACGGGTTAACCTTGCCACACACCGTAACTCGTTGGCTCATTCTTCAAAAGGCACGCCATTGCGGCCTCGAGCAAGCTCGAGACGACGCTTTGACTGATTGTAGACCAACGGTTTCAGGTACTATTTCACTCCCCTCCCGGGGTACTTTTCACCTTTCCCTCACGGTACTAGTTCACTATCGGTCGCCTACCTATACTTAGCCTTACGAGGTGGTCCTCGCGGATTCACACCGGCTTTCCCGGATCCGGTGTTACTCGGGAACACGAATCGGAGTCTGCGCAGTTTTCGCATACGGGGCTCTTACCCACTGCGGCGCGTCTTTCCAGGACGCTTCTGCTAACTGGCAGATTTGTAACTCCGTGGAGGATCTGACGCTCCTCCCATTCGGTCCCACGACCCCGGGCCTGCAACGCCGTCAGGCTTGGCACAGACTCGGTTTAGGCTCTTCCCGTTTCGCTCGCCGCTACTCGGGGAGTCGCTGTTGCTTTCCATTCCTCGGGTTACTGAGATGTTTCAGTTCGCCCGGTTCCCTCGGCCGGCCCTATGTGTTCAGACCGGCGTGGTACCCCATGACGGGTACCAGGTTTCCCTATTCGGACATCCACGGGTCAGAGCTCGATAGGCAGCTCACCGTGGCTTTTCGCAGCCGTCCACGTCCTTCTTCGGTAGTAGGCGCCAAGGCATTCACCGTTGGCCCTTAGTAGCTTGGAAATTAAATACATCGACAATTGATGAAGATGCTCGTGATCGCTGTGCAGTTCTCAAGAGGCGGTGCCGGCATGGTCGACGAAGACGTCGGGCGACCGGCGACGGCCTGGCGCCCGAAGGCGGCAGCGGCCGATACCACGGGATGACCGGGAATCCCCGAGGGGAGTCGACCGGCCATCGAGGAGGTGCCTATGGCACTCCCTCAAAACGGAATAGAGAACGAGTCTGTCGAATCGGTTCGGCGACACGAGCAGGCTCGTGCAACCAATCCGGAACGACGCACCAGTGCGTCAACTGGGAGTGGCCTCCACCTACCGGAACATTCGTCCGGCCTGGTGTGAGGCGGTACTCCTTAGAAAGGAGGTGATCCAGCCGCACCTTCCGGTACGGCTACCTTGTTACGACTTCACCCCAATCGCTAACCCCACCTTCGGCAGCTCCCTCTCAAAGAGTTGGGCCACTGACTTCGGGTGTTGCCAACTTTCGTGGTGTGACGGGCGGTGTGTACAAGGCCCGGGAACGTATTCACCCCGGCGTTGCTGATCCGGGATTACTAGCGACTCCGCCTTCATGGAGTCGAGTTGCAGACTCCAATCCGAACTGAGACCGGCTTTGTGGGATTCGCTCAACCTCGCGGTATTGCTGCCCTCTGTACCGGCCATTGTAGCATGTTTGCAGCCCTGGATATAAGGGGCATGATGACTTGACGTCGTCCCCACCTTCCTCCGAGTTGACCCCGGCAGTCTCCTATGAGTCCCCGGCATTATCCGCTGGCAACATAGAACAAGGGTTGCGCTCGTTGCGGGACTTAACCCAACATCTCACGACACGAGCTGACGACAGCCATGCACCACCTGTGTAGGGCCCCTAAGGACACCATATCTCTATGGCTTTTCCCTACATGTCAAACCCAGGTAAGGTTCTTCGCGTTGCCTCGAATTAAGCAACATGCTCCGCCGCTTGTGCGGGCCCCCGTCAATTCCTTTGAGTTTTAGCCTTGCGGCCGTACTCCCCAGGCGGGGCACTTAATGCGTTAGCTACGACGCGGAATCCGTTGACTGGATCCCACATCTAGTGCCCACCGTTTACGGCGTGGACTACCAGGGTATCTAATCCTGTTCGCTCCCCACGCTTTCGCTCCTCAGCGTCAGTATCGGCCCAGAGTGCTGCCTTCGCTGTTGGTGTTCCTCCTAATATCTGCGCATTTCACCGCTACACTAGGAATTCCACACTCCTCTACCGAACTCTAGTCACAGCAGTATCAAGTGGCATCTCGAGGTTGAGCCTCGAGTTTTCACACCTGACTTACTGAACAGCCTACGAGCCCTTTACGCCCAATAAATCCGGACAACGCTTGCCCCCTACGTGTTACCGCGGCTGCTGGCACGTAGTTGGCCGGGGCTTCTTCTGCAGGTACCGTCATTTTCGTCCCTGCTGAAAGAGCTTTACGACCCGAAGGCCTTCATCACTCACGCGGCGTGGCTGCGTCAGGCTTTCGCCCATTGCGCAAGATTCCCTACTGCTGCCTCCCGTAGGAGTCTGGGCCGTATCTCAGTCCCAGTGTGGCTGATCGTCCTCTCAGACCAGCTACCCGTCGAAGCCTTGGTGAGCCGTTACCTCACCAACAAGCTGATAGGCCGCGAGACCCTCCCAAAGCGCCGGAGCATTTCCTCAGTCGGCCATGCGGCCATCTGGGGACATCCGGTATTAGCCCGAGTTTCCTCGGGTTATTCCAGTCTTCGGGGCAGGTTTCTCACGTGTTACTCACCCGTTCGCCACTCAGTCATATGACCCGAAGGTCGACTGCGTTCGACTTGCATGTATTAGGCCCGCCGCCAGCGTTCGTCCTGAGCCAGGATCAAACTCTCCGTCAAAATCTCGGCTGTCGCCTGCCGAAGCAGGCGCCGGCGTCGAAATCAGTGGTTCCGGTGCTGCCCAAGGGCCGCACCGGCACGAGCTTGACATCGGATCGGGACCGAGGTCCCATCCGTATGGCATCAGGTCAGGGGCCGTCGACCCGTCAGATGACGGCTCGACGCCCTTGTCCGTTTGCATATGAATTGTCAGGGTCTGACCAGTGGCGACTCGTGATCGCCGGTGGCCAGCCCGCACTGGCATTCATCGTCCTCTATTCCGTTTTCAAGGAGCACCTGGCGGCCGTGGGCCACCTGGCACACGCCCTTCCCCCGAGGGAAGGCGTCTGTACCCTGGACACCGCCCGGTGGGGCCCGAATGGGACGTCGCCGGGAAGGCGCCTGACCACGCTACGGCCCGGTGACCTGACGATCAAGGGAGCAGCGCGACTGGCAACGCTAGCGGTGCCGGAAGATGCCCCCAACCCGTGATCCGCCATATTCAGGGGAAACCCGGTGGCCGGGCGCCGGCACCCCTCACCCCGCTACGAGCAGGTGGCGGGAGCGCTTCCCCTTCTGGAGCAGGACATAGCGCCCCCCAACGAGCGCACCGTCCGCCAGGCGGGTGGCATCGCCGTCCTGGCGGACCCCGTTGACCGAGATTCCGCCACCGCCGATGGTGCGACGGGCGTCGCCCCGGGAACTGCACAGGCCGCTGGCGACCAGCGCATCCACCAGGGACTCGTCGCCCTCGAGGGCTTCCGCGGACACCTCCGTCTCCGGCACGGTGCCGCGCAGGGCCTCGAGCACCTCGAGCGTGGGCGGCGACTCCCCGAACAGTCCCTCTGCAGCCAGTCGGGCACGAGCGGTCTCGTCCCCACCATGGACCAGGGCGCAGACCTCGTCGGCCAGGCGCCGCTGGGCGAGGCGCTCCTCAGGGTGGGCCACGTGGTCGGCCATCACGGTCGCCACCTCGTCGACATCGAGGAGGGTCAACCGCAGGAGGTACTGCCCGACGTCGCGATCGTCCACGTTGCGGAAGTACTGGTGCATCTCGAAGGGCATCGTCCGCACGGGATTGAGCCAGACGGTCCCATCTGCAGTCTTGCCGAACTTCGACCCGTCGGAACGGGTGAGCAGCGGGAGCGTCAGCCCGTAGGCGGTCGCTCCCGACCGGCGCCGGATGAGATCGATGCCGGCGGTGATGTTGCCCCACTGGTCGGAGCCTCCGACCTGCATCTCGCAGCCGTACCTCCCGTGGAGTTCAAAGAAGTCGTTGGCCTGCAGGAGCATGTAGCTGAACTCGGTGAAGGAGATGCCCTGGTCGCCCGAGAGACGGCTACGAACGGACTCCTTGGCCAGCATCGTGCCCACCGTGACGTGCTTGCCGACGTCCCGCAGGAACTCGAGGAGACCCACCTCGGCAGTCCATTCCCGGTTGTCCACCAGGATCGCAGGTGGGCCGTCGAGGCCCCCGTCACCCTCGAATCGCAGCAACGAACGCAGTTGGCCCGACACGGCCTCCACGTTGGAGTCGATGGTCGCCTGGTCGAGGAGGTTGCGTTCCTCGGAGCGCCCGCTGGGGTCGCCCACCATTCCCGTGGCGCCACCCGCCAGCGCAACCGCCCGGTGGCCGGCATCCTGGAATCGCCGAAGCATGAGCAGCGGCGTGAGGTGGCCGATGTGCAGGCTGTCGGCCGTCGGATCGAAGCCGCAGTAGACGGTGATCGGACCCTCGTCGAGACGTGACCGCAGGGCGTCGCGGTCGGTGCAGTCCTGGATCAGGCCACGGGCCGCAAGGTCGTCGAGGATCTCAGCTTCGTTCACCCCATCATCATTGCCGCTGGAAGCGCCCGATACCGTCCATTTAGCCTTCGAAAGCATCACCGACTGACGCCCCTTCGCCCCGACTGGCGGCCAGACTGTCGGTGTGTCGCAGCAAGCCGCCCACCGGATCAGGGCCGTCGCACGCCTCCGCCGCCCCACGGCGGCGCTGGTAGCGGTGGCTCTGATCGCCTCCGGCTGCTACGCGTACGAGACCCGCACCTTCGAGATCACCATTCCCGAGACTGCCGAGTCGTCGGTCGTCGTGGCCGGGGACGGCACCCTCATCACCACGCTGGTCGCTCCACAGAACCGCACCAGCGCCCGCCTTCTCGACGAGATCCCCGAGCTCGTCCGCAACGCTGTCATCGCCATCGAGGACGAGCGCTTCTACTCCCACGACGGGGTCGACCTCAGGGCGATCATCCGGGCGGCCCGCACGAACCTCGAGGCGGGCGGCATCAGCCAGGGCGGCTCCACGATCACCCAGCAGTACGTCAAGTTGGCGATCATCGAAAACACCGAGAAGACGGCCTCCCGGAAGCTCGAGGAGGTCTGGTACGCCCTGCGGCTCGAGGACCAGTACGGCAAGGACTTCATCCTCCTCCAGTACCTCAACACCGTGTACTTCGGACACGGCGCCTACGGCATCAAGGCGGCGGCCCAGACGTATTTCAACAAAGACGTACAGGACCTGGCCGTCAACGAGGCCGCGATGCTCGCCGGCCTCATCCAGGCACCCAGTCGCTTCAACCCACTACGCAACTACGCCTCGAGCCTCCGGCGCAGCCACCTCGTACTCGACCGCATGCTCGCCAACGACTTCATCACCGCCGATGAGTTCGCCGACGCCCGGGCCACCCCGCCGCAACTCGAGGAATACTCCAGCCGGCTCGACACCCGCTATGCAGCCGGACACTTCGTGGAGGAGGTCCGCCGCTGGTTCCTCGACAACGAGGCCTTCGGGGCCACACGTGCGCAGCGGGAACTGTTGCTGTTCGAGGGCGGCCTGCGCATAGAGACCACCATCGACCTAGCCCTCCAGTCCGCCGCCGAGGCCGCCGTCGAACGGCACCTCCCGGCAGGGCAGGGCCATCCTGATGCCTCGGTCGTCGTCATGGACCCGCAGAACGGCCACATCCTCGCAATGGTCGGCGGACGGGACTTCTTCGACGACGACGACGACGCCAAGGTGAACCTGGCCGTCGGCAACGGTCGCCAGGTGGGCTCGTCCATGAAGCCGATCGGCCTGGCTGCGGCACTGGAGGCCGGGTGGGAGGTCACCGCCACCTACCAGGCCCCGAACGTGATCGAGTTCGATATCCCCGGAGCGATCGAACCGAACAACATCTGGCGCGTCAGCGGCGGTGCCACGGGCCACACCATGCCCGATGTGCCCCTGGGCGAGGAGTTGCCGGAACCCGAGTGGCTGACGCTCGTCGAGTCCACCCGGCGCTCGATCAATACCGTCTACGCCCAGCTTTCGATGGCCATGGGCGCCCAGAGGGTCGCCAATATGGGCCGTCGCCTCGGGATCGTCTCCCCCATCGAGGAGGTCAACTCGAACATCCTCGGCACCTCCGACACCACCCTGCTCGACATGACCACCGCCTACAGCACCTTCGCCAACCGGGGTGTCCACAACCCACCTGCCTACGTCACCCGCGTGGTCAACACCGACGGCACCACACTGTGGCGTTGGAAGCGGGAACAGACCCGCATCCTGGATCCCCGCCTCACCGACCAGTTGACGTGGGTGCTGGAGGGTGTCCTGGATGCCGGCACCGGACACCGGGCGAAGCTCGAGGATCGCACGGCCGCCGGCAAGACCGGCACCACCCAGAACTATGCCGATGCCCTCTTCGTCGGATACACGCCGCAACGGGCGACCGGTGTGTGGGTGGGCTATCCGGAGGGCCAGATACCGATGGTGCCGCCGACCACCGACCGCAAGGTCTTCGGTGGCACCTATCCGGCGCTCATCTGGAAGGACGTGATGGAGGTGGCCCACTTCGGGCTCGGGGAGGAGGTGTTCGCAACGCCGCCGCCGTCCTCGACCACGACGACCACCAGGCCGCCGTCCATGGCCGTGGAGACACCGGTCCTCGTCGGCCTGTCGATGGACGAGGCCCAGGTGCTCCTCGCTGCGACGGGCGAGGCTCCGGCCCGCCTGCCGGACGGTTCCGAGATGCCCGGCCTCCCCCCGATCCGCATCACCAGCGTGATCGAGATCCCGACCAACGACAGCGTTCCGGGGGTCATCATCGGGCAGTCGCCCGCCGTGGGCTCGACCATCCTGCCTGCCGGATCGATGGTCGTCGAGGTCGCCGTGCAACCACCACCGGTTCCGGTCCCGACCGTCGTCGGGCTCGGTGTCGACGAGGCCGGCACCCTGCTCGCCGAGTCGGTCCTCGGCTACGAGATCACCGAGGTGGCCAACCCGGACGACCCGGAAACACCGCCCCAGACCGTCTGGCACCAGGAGCCGGTGCCGGGAACCGAGGTCCCCGAAGGATCGGTCGTGATCCTCCAGGTCACGCCTCCCGCTCCGCCGGAACCAGAGCCCGAGCCCGAACCTGATCCGGAGGCCGAACCGGGACCCGAAGCCGAAGGACCACCGGCTGCCGAAACCCCGGAGGGTGGCTGAGCATGGCGTCCATCGGCACGACCGGAAGGCCCCACGCAACGCTCTCCCGGGTCACCGCACTCGCCCTGTTCCTGTCCATGGCCGCCTTCTGGGGGTGGGCCTTCCTGGTCTACGACGCACCCGGCAACCCCGATCGGCTCGAGGACCGCTCCTGGGTCGCTACCGCAGACCAGCGCTGCTCCCTCATGGCGCTTGCCGTCGGCGACCTGCCCGCCGCTGCGGATTCTGCCTCGCCGGCCCACCGGGCCGATGTGCTCGACGACGCGACGGACCTGCTCGACCAGCTCGTCGCCGACCTCAGGGGTATGGACGGGGGCACGACCGACGACCTGGTCCTCGTGGCGGGATGGTTCGACGACTGGGACATCTACCTCGCCGACCGAAGGTTCCACGCCCAGCGGCTTCGAACCGAAGGGGATGTCCGCCCCTACCTCACCGCCCTTCCATCAGGGGCCGGCAGCCACGTCGAGCGCATGAACGGCTTCGCCAGGGTGAACGACATGGAGGGTTGCCTCGACCCGGGAGACCTCTAGGCGTCCCCTGGTCCAGCCTCCAGCCGATCCAGGGCTCCCAGGGCCCGGTCCGCCAACCGCAGGAGCCCCCCGTCGACCCCGAGGCCCTCCAACTCGTCACGGTGGACCCATCGCAGCGCCTCGGACTCGTTGTTCCCGACGGGCACGGCCCCCGTGGGTGCCACCACGAGGAACCGCACGTCGTGGTGCTCGTGGGCATCCTCGGCCGGCGGATCGACCACGTGGACATCGAGGTCGACCGGCGGTTCGAGAACCCGCAGACCGGTGATCCCCGTCTCCTCGGTGGCCTCCCGCAGGGCGACCCTGGCCAGGTCGCCATCGCCGTCGGCGTGGCCGCCGGGCTGGAGCCAGCGCTGCAACTTGGTGTGGAACAGGAGCAGGATGCGCCGATCCGCCGGATCGACCACAAGGGCGGATCCGGTCAGGTGTCCCGGCCGGCAGGTGCGGTCCAGGGCGTCGTCGCATCCCTCCAGGAGTTCGAGGATCCGGTCCTGCCCGGCCCCGGGAGGGCCGTCCGACACGACCGCCCGGGGATCGACGCCGGAGCGTCCAGCCAACTCGTCGAGGCTGGGCAACCCGTTCACGCGCTCAGGTGGGCACGGACCTCGTCGGGGGGCGGGATCGGCCGGTGCTCGCCGATGGTCACGCCGACGTAGGTCACCTTCGCCGTCATCACCTGGCGGTCACCGACCGACAGGTCGAACTCGACGTCGAGGGAGGTGGTGCCCCAACGCACGACCTCCACGGTCACGTCGAGGACATCGCCGACGCCTGCCGGCCCGTGCCATTCGATGAACGCCGCCTTGAGCATGATCTCCCAACCCAGGTCCTCGAACCGGGGGGTCAGCTCGCGTAGCCAGTTGTCGAAGACGTCGTCGATGTACGCCAGATAGTGCGCGTTGAACACCACGCCTTGCGGATCGACCTCGCCGTAGCGGATCCGGACCTGGGCGTGGTGGGCCACGCTTTCGCTCAGATCCGCTCGGCCTGGGCGGCCAGCCGGTCGGCAAACCGCTGCCGCTGTTCGGCGACCGGTTCGGGTCCGGCGCCACCCGGTGTGGTCCGTCGAAGAACTGCGGCGCCCGGCACCAGCAGCTTCGCTGCCTCGGGACCGAGCCGTTCGTCGGCGGCGACCAGGTCGGCGAGGGTGCCACCACCGGCGAGCGCAGTGCGTACATGGCCGCCGATGACGGCGTGGGCCTCCCGGAACGGCATGCCGGCAACCACGAGGAACTCGGCGAGGTCGACGGCGGACGCATACGGGCTGTCCGCAGACTCCGACATCCGGTCGGTGTCGAACCCGAGGGTGGCCACCATGCCGTCCAGGGCCAGCAGGGTCAGCCGAATCGTGTCGCAGGAGTCGAACAGCGGCTCCTTGTCCTCCTGCAGGTCCTTGTTGTACGCCAGCGGCAGCCCCTTGAGGGATGCCAGAAGGCCGGTGAGGTTGCCGATGAGGCGGCCGGCCTTGCCCCTGGCCAACTCGGCCACGTCGGGGTTCTTCTTCTGCGGCAGCATGGACGACCCGGTCGAGAAGGCGTCGTCGAGCGCAACGAAACCGAACTCGTCGGTCGACCAGAGGACGATCTCCTCGCCCAGCCGCGACAGGTGAACGCCGAGCAGGGCCAGGGCGAACAACGCTTCGACGACGAAGTCCCGGTCTGACACCGCGTCGAGCGAGTTCTCGAAGCGAGTGGCGAAGCCGAGGTCGTCGGCCACCCCGTCTGGATCGAGCGGCAGCGAGGAGCCGGCGAGCGCGCCTGCCCCGAGTGGCGACACGTCGGCCCGATCCCGGGCGCCCAGCAGTCGGTCCACGTCGCGGGACAGCGCCCAGCCGTGGGCCAGGAGGTGGTGGGCCAACAGGACCGGCTGGGCCTGTTGGAGGTGGGTGTAGCCGGGCAGGTATGCATCTCCGGCGTCGTCGGCGCAGGCCGCCAGCGTCGCCTGCAGGCGGGCGACGAGCGCCGCCAGCTCAGCCATCTCCCGCCGCACCCACAGCCTCAGGTCGGTGGCGACCTGGTCGTTGCGGCTCCGCCCGGTGTGGAGGCGGGCGCCTGCGTCGCCGGCCAGTTCGGTGACCCTCCGTTCGACCGCCGTGTGGATGTCCTCGTCCGAGTCCACGAAGGCGAACGAGCCGTCGGACATCTCGGTCTCGACGGCATCGAGGGCTACGAGCACGGTCTCGACGTCGGCGGCTTCGAGCAGGCCGACCCGGGCCAGCATCCGGACGTGCGCCCGTGAGCAGGCGATGTCCTCCCGGAACATCCTCTGGTCGAATCCGATGCTGTGGTTGAGCGCCTGGAGGGCCTCGGCGGGGCCTTCGGCGAACCGTCCGTGCCAGAGCGTTGGCATTATCCCTCCCCCTGTATCCGGGCGGCCCGTCGGGCCGCCGTCCGGAGCCGGAGTGCGTTCAGCCGGATGAAGCCCTCGGCATCCGACTGGTCGTAGGCGCCGTCGTCCTCCTCGAAAGTGGCGATCGCCTCGTCGAACAGGGTGTCGGCGGATTCCCGGCCGACGACCTCGACGTTGCCCTTGTAGAGCCGGATCCTGACCCGTCCGTTCACGAAGGCCTGGCTGTGGTCGATGGCGGCCTGGAACATCTCGCGTTCGGGGCTGAACCAGTAGCCGTTGTAGATGATCTCGGCATACCGGGGCATCATCTCGTCCTTGAGGTGGGCGACACCCCGGTCGAGGGTGATCGACTCGATGGCACGATGTGCCTTGAGCATTATCGTGCCGCCGGGTGTCTCGTAGGCACCCCTGGACTTCATTCCGACGTACCGGTTCTCGACGATGTCGGTGCGCCCGACGCCGTTGGCACCACCCACCCCGTTGAGGTGGGCCAGCACCGTTGCCGGCGACATCGGGGTGTCGTCTATCGCCACGATGTCGCCCTTTTCGTAGGTGAGGTCGAGGTAGGTGGCATCGTTGGGGGCGAGTTCGGGGCTGACCGTCCAGCGCCACATCTCGGAGGCGGGTTCGTTCCAGGGGTCCTCGAGGGGGCCTCCTTCGAAGGAGATGTGGAGCAGGTTGGCGTCCATCGAATAGGGCGACTTGGTGCCCCGCTTCATCTCCACGGGGATGCCGCGCTTCTCGGCGTAGTCCAGCAGGCTCTGTCGTGACCCCAGTTCCCACTCCCGCCAGGGGGCGATGATCCGGATATCGGGGTTCAGGGCGTAGGCACCCAGTTCGAACCGGACCTGGTCGTTGCCCTTGCCGGTGGCACCGTGGCTGATGGCGTCGGCGCCGGTCTCGGCGGCGATCTCGACGAGCCTCTTGGCGATGAGCGGCCGGGCGATCGAGGTACCCAGCAGGTACTCGCCCTCGTAGACGGCGTTGGCCCGGAACATCGGGAACACGTAGTCGCGGACGAACTCCTCCCGGAGGTCCTCTATGTAGATCTCGGAGACACCCATGGCCTCGGCCTTGGCCCGTGCCGGCTCGAGCTCTTCGCCCTGGCCGAGGTCGGCCGTGAAGGTCACGACCTCGCAGCCGTAGACCTCTTCCAGCCACTTCAGGATGATCGAGGTGTCGAGCCCGCCCGAGTAGGCGAGCACGACCTTGTCGACGCTCGGTTTCATGTCACTCATGTCCTGTTTCCGTTCCTTCCGATGCCACCGTGACGTCCCGCTCACTGGCCGGCGAGCGACCGCAGGGTAGCGGCGAGCCTCAGGCCGGTCGTGCCCTCGACGGCGAGGACGAAGATCGTGTCGTCGCCGGCCACGGTGCCGAGGATCTCCTCGTGTCCGGACCGGTCGATCGCCGAGGCGACCACGTGTGCCGACCCCGGAGGCGTCCGCAGGACCACGAGGTTGCCCGAGTGCACCACCTCGCCCACCCATTCGCCCATGACCCGCCGGAGGTGGCTCTCGGGGGCCACCTGGTCGGCGGGATGTTCGGGGATGGCATAGGCGCTTCCTCCGCCCGGCAACCGGACCTTGACGGCGCCGAGGTCGCCGAGGTCCCGTGAGACCGTCGCCTGGGTCGCCTCGATTCCCGCTTCCGCGAGCAGGTCCACGAGTTGTGTCTGGCTGTTGACCGGTTGGTCGGCCAGCAACTTCGCCACCCGGTGCTGTCGCTGAGTCTTGTTCATGCGCTGATCCCATCGCTCGCTGCCTCGCCCAGCAACCAGGCCAGCAGGCCCCTTGCGGCGTGCATCCGGTTCTCGGCCTGCTGCCAGACCCGGCTGGCGGCCCCGTCGACGGCTCCGCTCGTGACCTCCTCGCCCCTGTGGGCGGGCAGGCAGTGCAGGAAGTGCACCTGGTCGCCTGCGGCGGCGAGCAGCCGCTCGTCGACCTGGTAGCCCTCGAAGTCGGAGAGCCGCTGGGTGCTTTCTTCCTCCTGGCCCATCGAGGTCCAGACGTCGGTGTACACGATGTCGGTGCCCGCGACGGCCTCTTCCGGCCGGTCGAACCCGGCCACGACCACGCCGGCGGCAGCCAGGCGGTCGGTGTCGACCTCGGTGGGCCGGTAGCCGGGCGGGCCTGTGAAACGGACCTCCATGCCGAGCATCCCGGCTGCCAGGGCGAGCGACCGGAAGACGTTGTTGCCATCTCCCACGTAGGTGACGCTCCGACCCTCGAGGGTGCCGAGGAGTTGCCGCATTGTCAGCACGTCGGCGAGGGCCTGCAGCGGGTGGGCGGCGTCGGAGAGCATGTTGACGACGGGCACCAGGTCGAGGGCCGCCATACGCTCCACCGTCGAGTGGGCGAAGACCCGGGCGCCGATGGCACCGTGGAAGCAGGCGAGGGTGTTGGTGACGTCCTCGACCGACTCCCGGGTATCGAGGCCGACCTCAGAGGCCTGTATGTACATGGGATGCCCACCGAGTTGGACGACGGCCATCTCCATCGAGTTGCGGGTGCGGGCAGAGGGCTTTTCGAACAGCAGCGCCATGCCCCGGCCGTCGAGCACCTGTGGCGGTACCGGCTCGACGGCGAGGTCGAGCACCCGCGAGAGTTCTGCGGGGGTCAGGTCGTCTACTTCCAGCAGGTGCCTCATGCGATGGCCTCCCTGTCTCCGGCAAGCACACTGCCCAGGATCGCCACGCCCTCGGCCAACTCGTCGTCGGTCACTGTAAGGGGCGGTGCCAGCCTCAGGGCGGTCGACGTGACGCCGTTGACCACCAGGCCGACATCGAGGCAGGCCCGTGCCACGTCGGGGCCGGTGCGGCCGTCGAGTACGTCGGGGTCGAGTTCGGCAGCCAGGAGCAGGCCGAGGCCCCGGACGCCGATGACGCCCGGCAGGGCCTCCAGGAGGACGGTGAGGACCTCACCCTTGGCCGCAGCACACGCCGGGGCGTCGATCTCCTCCATGACCCGGAGCACCTCCCTGGCTGCCGAGGCGGCGAGGGGCTGCCCACCGAAGGTGGAACCGTGGTCGCCGGGTGAGAATGCCGCCGCCACTTCGGCGGTGGCCCAGACGGCGCCGATCGGGACGCCGTTGCCGAGCGCCTTGGCGACGGTGACGATGTCGGCCCGGATGCCGGCGTGGTGGAAGCCGAACCACCGACCGGTGCGACCGAGGCCGGTCTGGACCTCGTCGAGGATCAGGAGGATGCCCCGCTCGTCGCAGAGCCGCCGGATACCTACGAGGAAGTCGACGTCGGCCGGGTTGACCCCTCCCTCACCCTGGAGGGACTCGAGCAGGATCGCCCCGACGGTGGGGTCGAGGACCGACTCGAAGGCTTCGAGGTCGTTCCAGGCGGCGTGCCGGAAGCCCTCGGGCAGCGGCTGGAAGGGTTCGTGCTTCTCGGGCTGGCCGGTGGCGGCCAGGGTGGCGAGGGTCCGTCCGTGGAACGACCGGAAGGCCGACAGGACGACGTGGCGGCCCCTTCCCTGGTGCTTGCGGGCCAGCTTGATGGCGGCCTCGTTGGCCTCGGCGCCGGAGTTCTGGAACAGCACCCGGCCCGGCGTCGCCTCACCGGTCCCCGACCGGACCAGGGAATCGAGCCGTGCAGCCACCTCGAGGTGCGGTTCGGTGTCGAACAGGTTGGAGACGTGGAGCAGCGTCCCGGCCTGGGTGGCGAGGGTCGCCGCCACCCGTGGGTGGCTGTGGCCGAGGCTGGTGACCGCCAGGCCGCAGAGGAAGTCGAGGTACCGCTTTCCGGAGTCGTCGAACAGTTCGGTGCCCTGCCCCCGGACGAACGTGACCGGCGGGTCGCCGTAGTTGGCCATGAGGAGCCGTTCGCCGCTCATGACGGCGCCCCTTCGCCACGGGCGGGGGTGTCGGGTCCGCCGCCCACCGGGAACACCATGGTCCCGATGCCGGCGTCGGTGAACAGCTCGAGTAGCAGCACGTGCGGGATCCGCCCGTCGACCATGTGCGCCGAGCCGACCCCGGCGTTGACGGCGTCGAGGCACGCCTGGGCCTTGGGGGTCATGCCGCCTTTGATGGTTCCGTCGGCCATGAGCACCCCGAGCCGCTCGACGTCGAGCCTCGAGATGAGGGTGTCGGGGTCCTCGGCATCGGCCCGAAGGCCCTCGACGTCGGTCAGGTAGAGGATCCGCTCGGCGCCGAGTGCCCCGGCCAGTGCGGCCGCCACCGTGTCGGAGTTGATGTTGTAGGCCTGTCCGCTCATGTCGGCTCCGATGGTCGAGACGACGGGGATGAGGTCTTCGGCGAGGAGCCGCTCGACGATGCCGGGGTTGACCGATTCGACGTCGCCGACGAATCCAAGTTCGGGGTCCCTGGCGGTCGCCCGGATGAGGCCACCGTCCTCGCCCGACAGCCCGATGGCGAGCGGACCGTGCACGTTGATGCCCGACACGATGTCCCGGCTGACCTTGCCGACCAGGACCATGCGGGCGACGTCGAGCGTGGCGGCGTCGGTGACCCGGAGGCCGTCCCGGAACTCGGACTCGAGGCCCAGGCGTTCCATCAACTCACCGATCTGCGGGCCGCCGCCGTGCACGACGACCGGCCGGATCCCGACCGAGTGCATGAGCACGATGTCCTCTGCGAACCGGGCCGCCAGGTCCTCGTCGACCATGGCGTTTCCGCCGAACTTGACGACGACGACCGAGCCCTTGAACCGTTGGATGTAGGGCAGGGTCTCGATGAGGACGGCGGCCCGCCGCTCGGGGGAGAACTGTTCGGTGCCGGGGTTCATCTCAGTTCTCCTCAGGAGGTCCGCATGTTCTCGTCGATGTAGGCATGGCTGAGGTCGGTGGTTACCACCCGTGCCGTGCCGGTGCCCTGGCCGAGGTCGACGTCGAGGTCGAGGGTCCGTCCAGCCATGTGCGACTCCAGGGCGACGGCATCGACGGCCCGGGCCTCGCCGCCGGCGTAGACGACCTGCCCGCCGTACGAGATCGTGATCGTGTCGGAGTCGAAGGCGATGCCGGCAGCGCCCATTTCTGCTGCGATGCGCCCCCAGTAGGGGTCCTCGCCGTACCAGGAGCACTTGACCAGTTGGCAGTTGGCGGTGTCCCTGGCTCCCTTGGCGGCCTCGGCGTCGCTGGCTGCACCGGTGACGGTGAGGAACACCGTCTTGGTCGAGCCTTCGGCGTCGTCGGCCATCTGGACGGACAACGACAGGCACGCATCGGCCAGCACTGCGCCCAGTGCATCGGGATCGACCGGCCCGGCGGTCCCGTTGGCGAGCAGCAGCACCGTGTCGTTGGTGGACTCTGCGCCGTCGACGGTCAGGCAGTTGAAGCTGGTGCCGACTGCAGTCCGGAGTAGTTCGGTGGCGGTGGCGGGGTCGACCTCGGCGTCGGTGGTGAGCACGGCGAGCATCGTGGCCATGTTGGGTTCGAGCATCGCTGCGCCCTTGGCGATGCCGCCGACGGTGAAGCCTTCGCCGACGACGACGGTGCTCCGTGGCACCGTGTCGGTCGTCATGATCGCCGTGGCGGCGGCCGCTCCCCCGTCCTCGGACAGACTGGCAGCTGCGTTGGTGATCCCTCCCAGGACGGCGTCCATCGGAAGCGGGTAGCCGATCCAGCCGGTCGAGCAGACGAGGACCTCCTCGGTGGCACAACCCAGCTCAGCAGCCGTGGCGGCAGCCATCTGGCGGGCGTCGGCCATGCCCTGCGCCCCGGTGGCGGCGTTGGCGTTGCCGCTGTTGAGGACCACGGCTGCGGCCTTCCCGCCGGTCGCCGCCAGGTGCTCCCGGCAGACCAGCACGGGAGCAGCGGTCATCTTGTTCGACGTGAACACACCGGCAGCGGTGACCGCTGCGCGGTCAGCGGTGGCGACCAGCGCCAGGTCGGGGACGCCCGAAGGCTTGATGCCGCAGGTGGCGCCGCCGGCCACGAATCCCGGGGTGCTGGTGACGCTCACGGGTAGAGCCCTATCGACGGGAGGCCGGCCGCCTCTTCGAGGCCCAGGGCCAGGTTGGCACACTGCACGGCCTGTCCGGAGGCCCCCTTGACGAGGTTGTCGATGGCACACAGGACGACCAGCAGGCCGGTCCGGGGGTCGACCCGGGCAGTGAGGTGCGCCGTGTTGGCACCGAGCGTGGCCTTGGTCGAGGGCGACCGTTCATCGACCACGATGAACGGCTCGTCGGCGTAGAAGTCGGCCAACAGTCCCAGGGCGGCCGAGGTATCGAGGGCGCCGGTCGGCCTCGCGTAGCAGGTGGCCAGGATGCCCCGGTTCATGGGTGCCAGGTGCGGGGTGAACAGGACCGACACCCCGTCGACGCCGGTGCCGTCGGGCCGTGTGCCGACCACCTGTTCCATTTCGGGCGTGTGCCGGTGCCCGGACAAGCCGTAGGCGGCGTAGTCCTCGTCGACGGCGCAGAAGGTGGTGTGGGGCTTCGGGGGCCGTCCGGCGCCGGATACGCCGCTTGCGGCGTCGACCACGATGCCGGCGGGCTCGACGTGGCCTCCCCACACGAAGGGTGCGAGGGCCAGGGCCGCCGACGTCGGGTAGCAGCCGGGGACGGCGACCAGCGACGCCCCGACGATCGTCGACCGGTAGAGCTCGGGCAGCCCATAGGCGAAGTCGGCAAGCAGGTCGGGTGCAGTGTGCGGCTCGTCGTACCACTCGGGGTACAGGGAGGCGTCCCGCAGCCGGAAGTCGGCCGCCAGGTCCACCACGTGTCCGACCCGGGAGACCAGGTCGGGGACGAGGGCCTGCGAGGCGCCGTGGGGCAGGCCGAGGAACACGAGGTCGCAGCCGTCGGCCGTAGCGGCGTCGACGGCGGCGAACGTCAGGTCGCGGTAGTGGGCGGCAAGGCTCGGGTAGAGGTCGGCCACGGCCGTGCCGGCCTGGGTGTCGCCGGTGGCGACGACCACGTCGAGGTCCGGATGGGCGGCACAGAGCCGCAGCAGTTCGGCCCCGGTGAACCCCGAGGCCCCGATGATCCCGACGGAGGCCATTTCACAATCATACGGCATTTCGTATCATCATGCAACATCTTCATGCATCTGACTGCATGAAACGTCTCGATCAGCCTCCGGCGGACACCACGACCTTTCCCACCACCTGGCGGTCTGCGATGTCCTGGATCGCCCTCGCCGCCTCGGTGAAGCCGTACACGGGATGCAGGAGCGGGTCGACGGCGCCCGTCTCCGCCAGGGCGAACAACTCCCCCATCTGGCGGCCCAGGGACTCGGGATCGCGGGCCAACGACGCCCCCCAGTGCACGCCCACCACCGAATAGTTCTTCAACAGCACGTGGTTCGTGGCGATCTCCGGGATCCCGGCCACGAAGCCGATGACCAGCAGCCGGCCGTTCCATGCCATGCAGCGCCGAACCTGCTGGAACACTTCGCCACCCACGGGGTCGTAGGCCACGTCGACACCGCCGCCGCCGGTCAACTCGCGCACCCGCTCGACCAGGTCGTCGACCTGGCGGTGGTCGATCACCTCGTCGGCGCCCAGCGCAGCACACGCCGCCACCTTCTCCGGCCCGCCCGCCACGGCGATCACCCGCGCCCCGGCTGCCAGCCCCAACTGGATCGCCGCCGAACCCGTCCCGCCCGAGGCGCCCGTGACCAGCAGGGTCTCGCCCGGCTGCAACTGCGCACGATCGTGCAGGGCGTACCAGGTGGTGCAGTAGTTGGTCGGCAGGGCCACCGCCTTCTCCGGGGCCACCCCGTCGGGCACGACGAACGCCGTGCCGGCACCCACCGCTGCCTGGTCGGCCAATGCACCGCCGAGGCTCACAACCCGCTGGCCGACCTCCAGGCCCCCGACGCCATCGCCGACGGCGGCCACACGGCCGACCACCTCAGCGGCAGGACTGAAGGGCAGCGGAGGCTTCACCTGGTACTCACCCCGGCACTGCAGGACGTTCGGGAAGGCGAGGCCCACCGCTTCGACATCGAGCACCACCCGTCCGGTTCCGGCCTCCGGCACCTCGACCTCGTCCAGGACGAGGCGATCGATCGGGTCACCCAGTTCATGTACCTGCCAGCAGCGCATGGGCCGAACGTAGTCGTCGCCCGCAGCGGGGAATTGGTCGGGCATCAGCCCCGTAGGGTGGCAGGCAGCGCGCCCTGCACCGCTTCTATGCAGCGCTGGCGCAGTTCGGCCACCTCGGCATCGGTAAGCGTCCGGTCCGTGGCCTGGAGGCGCAGGGCGAATGCGAGGCTGCGCCGCCCCTCTCCCACGGCTTCTCCCCGGTACACGTCGAACAACGACAGGTCGACGAGCAACTCGCCCGCCGACTCCCGGATGCAACGGCCCACGGCATCGGCTGGGGTGCCCTCGTCGACCTCGAAGGCCAGGTCGATGTCGGACGACGGGTAGCGGCTGAAGCCCGCATAGGGCCTGTCCCCGTGGGGCAGGTCGAACAGCCTGTCGAGGTCGACCTCCAGCCAGGCCACCCGCTCGGCCACCCCATAGGCCTCCAGGACGCCGGGGTCGACCTCGCCAACGTGGCCGACCGGGGTGCCCGCCACGTCTATCCGGGCAGTGCGGGAGGGGTGCAGGCCGGGTACGGCCTCGGCGACCAGCGAGTAGTCGCGTGCGGCCAGGGCGTCTGCAAGTGCCGACCAGACCGCCACGGCATCGCCGGCCCCATGGCCCGCCAGAGCCACGGCCAGGTACTCCCGCTCATCGGGAAGGGGCTGTTCGGAGGCGGGTTGCCGGTAGACGTGGCCTACCTCGAAGATGCCGAGCCCGGTGAGCCTGTGGGAGGCGTTGTAGGCCAGCGTCTTGAGGATCCCGGGCCGTAGCGATGCCCGCATCACCGACTCCTCGGCGACGAGGGGGTTGGTGACCGTGATGCCGTCCGACGTCAGGCCCGCCGCCTCGAGGTCGCCGGGTGCGAGGAACGGCACGGGCATGACCTCGTCGAGGCCCAGCCCGGCCATGGTGGAACGGACCGTGCGCCGGTCGACCTGGTAGGGCGTGAGGTGGCCGGTGAGTGTCGACCTGGGCACCGTGCGCTCGATCCTCGAGTAGCCGTGGACCCGGGCAACCTCCTCGATCACGTCGATCTCGGTGCTGCTGTCGGGCCGGAAGCTCGGGATGTCGACATCCAGGTCGTCGCCCGCCGGTTCAGCCCCGAACTCGATGGACTGGAGCACGTCGGCGATCCGGTCCCGCCCCAGGTCGGTACCCAGGATGGCATTGACCCGGTCGGTGCGGACCCGGATGGTCTCGCGTGCCGGCAGGTTGCCCCGTGCATCGACGAGGTCCGGGGCCAGCGTGGCGCCTGCGGGCGCCAGCAGTTCGGCGAAGCGCCGCATGGCCAACTCGACGACGCCCGGGTCGCAGCCCCGCTCGAAGCGGGCGGAGGCCTCGCTGCGCAGGCCGAGGCGACGGGCACTCGTGGCGATGGTCATCGGATCCCACCAGGCCATCTCGAGGGCCACGGAGGTGGTCCCATCGTCGATCTCGGTGTTTGCACCGCCCATGATCCCCGCGATGCCGATGGCCACGTCGTCGCCGTCGGCGATCACGCCGTCAGCGGCCGTGAGCGTGCGTTCGACGCCGTCGAGGGTTTCGATGACCTCCCCGTCGGCGGCCCGCCGGATCCGGAAGGCACCACCGGCGACCCGTGCGAGGTCGTAGGTGTGGTTGGGCTGGCCCAGCTCGAGCATCACGTAGTTCGAGGCGTCGACCACGCTGTTGATGGGCCGTTGTCCGAGGGCGTTGAGGCGGTTGGCCAGCCAGCGGGGCGAGGTGCCTACCGAGACCCCGTCGAGGATCCGGAGCCCGAAGCGGCCACAGAGGCCGGGGTCGAGGATCTCGACCGAGACGCGGCCGGTGGCAGCGTCACCCGATTCGGGAACATCAGGCTCGGGGATGGCGAACGGCAGGCCCTGGCGGGCCGCCAGGTCCCTGGCAACGCCGGCAACGGACATGGCATCGGGCCGGTTGGGGTTGACCTCGAGGTCATAGAGCACATCTGACCGCAGGTCGAGCGCCTCGGTCAGTGCGGAACCCGGAGACGCTTCGGTGTCGAGGAGCATGATGCCGTCGTCATCGTCGCCGAGACCGATCTCGGTCGACGCACAGAGCATGCCGTTGGACCATTCTCCCCGCATCTTGCGACGGGCGATCTCCATGCCACCGGGCATGACCGTGCCCAACGGGGCCAGGGGCACCAGGTCACCCACCGACATGTTGAAGGCGCCGCAGCAGACCTGGAGCGCCTCGCCGTCGCCGGCGTCGACGTCGACCAGTTGGATCCGGTCGGCATCGGGGTGGGGGCGCAGGCCGAGCACCCGGGCCACGACGATGCCGTCGAGACCCTCACCCAGCATCGACACCTCCTCGACCGCCAGGCCGAGGTCGCTGAGCTGGTCGCCGACCTGCTCCGGGTCGCCCTCGATGGGGGCGAAGTCGCGCAGCCACGACAGCAGGACCCTCATGCGGTAGCCCCCATCAGAACTGCCCCAGGAAGCGGTGGTCGTTGCGGAACAACTCGCGCAGGTCGTCGATCCCGTGGCGCATCAGGGCCAGGCGGTCCAGCCCGAAGCCGAAGGCGAAGCCCGACCACTCCTCGGGGTCGAGGCCACAGGCGATCAGTACCCGGGGATGCACCATGCCGCATCCGGCCAACTCCAGCCAACTGCCGTCCGGGCGGCGTATGTCGAACTCGGCCGACGGCTCCGTGAACGGGAAGTACGAGGGCCGCAGGCGTGAGGTGAACTCGGACCCGAAGTAGGCGGTGGTGAACGCATCGAGCGTGCCGGCCAGGTCGCCGAAGGTAATGCCCCTGTCCACGACCAGGCCCTCGATCTGGTGGAACACCGGCATGTGGGTGGCGTCGGCGGTGTCGCTGCGGAACACCCGGCCCGGCATGATCGAGTAGATCGGCGGCTCCTGTTCCTCCATGACCCGGATCTGGACCGGCGACGTGTGGGTGCGCAGCAGGGTGCTCAGCGGTTCGCCGTAGTCGACGTAGAGCGTGTCGTACATGTCGCGGGCCGGGTGGTCGGACGGGAAGTTGAGGGCACCGAAGTTGTGCCACTCGTCCTCGATCTCAGGCCCCTCGGCAACCGTGTAGCCCATTCCGACGAACAGGTCCTCGAGTCGTTCCCAGGTCTGGGTGACGACGTGGCGGTGGCCGAGGCGGCGACCCCGGTCGAACTCGGTCAGGTCGAGGCGCTCGGCTTCGAGCACCACGGCACGTGCCCCGGCGGCCACTTCGACGCGACGGTCGGCGACCAGGCGTTCGATCTCGGTCCGCACCTCGTGGACCCGGCGACCCGTCTCCTTGCGCTGGTCGGGCTCCATGTCGCCCAACTGGCTGCGTACGGTGGCCAACAGGGACTTCCTCCCCAGCAATTCGGCGTCGACGGCGGCGAGGGCGTCGAGGTCTGAAGCGTCCGCAACGGCGGCGGCGGCATCGATGAGGTGTGCGTCGAGGTCCAGGTCCATCAGGGGCAATCGGCTGCTGCAACGGTCGCCGCGAGGCTAGGGCAGACGACCACCCCGGGGGATGACCATTTCCAGAGGTCCGGGACGGCGCTCATCGGGTGGCGAGGGCGTAGAGCAGCACCGAACCGGCGACGGCGACGTTCAGCGACTCGCCGACCCCGGTCGTGGCAACGGTGACGAGGCCGGCGCAACGCCCGACGACGGCCTCGGACAGGCCGTGGGGCTCGTTACCGAGAAGGAGTGCCACGCTCCGGTCGTCAGGTACCTCCGCGGGGGCTACGCCACCCTCTGCAACGCTCCCCCAGCATTGACGGCCCGAGGCCTCCAACCGCTCGAGAGCCTGCCCGACGGCATCCTCGCCCTCGGTCACGGCGAAGGGAAGCCGGAACAGCGAACCGGCCGTGGCCCGGACGCACTTCGGGTTGTAGGGATCGACACCACCGGCGAAGACCATGCCCGATGCACCGAAGGCCTCGGCGGACCGAACGATCGTGCCGGCGTTCCCCGGGTCGGCCAACTCGGCCAGGACGACGACCACCCCGCCGACAGGCAGGTCGGCGACGGGCACGTCGTGGCGCTCGACCACGGCCAACGCCGGTTGCGACGAGCGCGTCGTGGTCAGGCCGTCGAACAGGGCGTCGTCGACGAGACGGCACGGAACGGCAGATCCCTCGGCTGCTGCGACGACCCCGGATGGGGCCGCATCAGCGGGGACGAGGACCAGATCGACACCGAGTCCGGCTGCCAGGGCTTCACCGACGAGCGTCGGTCCCTCGACGAGGTAGGCGCCCTCCCGGCGTCGAAACGCCCGATCACGGGCCAGGCGGCGGACGCGCGACAGGGCCGGGTTACGGCCACCGACACTTTCGGTCACCGGTCGGGTCCGGTGACAGCCTGCAGCCTGCTCAGGCAGCGTCGACCGAACCGACAGCCGACTCGACCAGCGAGGCGAACGCCTGTGGGTCGGTCACCGCCAGGTCGGCGAGGACCTTGCGGTCCACCTCGATGCCTGCCTCGCGCAGGCCCGACACGAAGCGGCTGTAGGTCGTGCCCTGCTGCCGGCAGGCGGCGTTGATGCGCTGGATCCAGAGCCGGCGGAACTGGCCCTTCCGGGCACGGCGATCGCGGAACGCGTAGTTCCCCGAGTGCATGACCTGTTCGTTGGCGGCACGGAAGGAACGGCTCTTGTTGCCGTAGTAGCCCTTTGCCTCTTCGAGGATGGCGCGGTGCTTCTTCCTGGCGTGGACGGCTCGCTTGACCCTGGCCATGGTGTGACTCCTTGTTGACGGGGTGTGATCGTGGGGTGGGACGGTCCGGCGGTCGTTGCCGATTGCCGTCCTGTCGAGTTCGGGTATTCAGATGCCGAGCTGCTTGCGCACGGTCTTGGCGTTCGACGGGTGGACGTCGCTCTCCTTGCTGAGGCGCCTCTTGCGCTTGGGTGCCTTCTTCTCGAGGATGTGGCTTAGGTTGCTGTTACGTCGCTTGAGGCGACCGGTTCCGGTCACCTTGAAGCGCTTGGCAGCGCCACGGTGGGTCTTCATCTTCGGCATGTGGTGCTCCTTGTCGTGGTTCGGGTGTGCTGTGCGTCTTGCTCAGGAGGCCTCGGCGGCGTCCTCTGCTTCGGCGACTTCGGCGGCGTCCTCTGCTTCGGCGACCTCGGCGACTTCGGCAACCTCCGCGGCTTCGGCAACCTCGGCGGCTTCAGCTTCGGCTTCGGCTTCGGCTTCGGCTTCGGCGGCTGCCCTGGCCTCCGCCTCGGCATGCTCCCTGGCAACGGCCTCCTCGCGCTGGCGGCGGGTGGCCTGACCGGGACCGAGCAGCATCGTCATGTTGCGCCCCTCCAACTTGGGATAGGTCTCGATGCGACCGACGTGCTCCACCGCCTCCGCCACCCGGTCGAGGATCCGACGTCCCAACTCGGGGTGCTGCATCTCCCGGCCACGGAACATGATCGTCACCTTCACCTTGCTGCCGTCACCCAGGAACTCCTCGACCTTCCTGGTCTTGGTGTCGAAGTCCCCGGGACCGATCTTGGGCCGGTACTTCATCTCCTTGACCAGGATGTGTGTGGCCTTCTTGCGGGATTCCTTGGCCCGTTGGGACTGCTCGTACTTGTACTTCCCGTAGTCCATGATCCGACAGACCGGTGGATCGGCCTTGTCGGCCACCTCCACGAGGTCGAGGTCGAGGTCATGGGCCATTGCGATCGCCTCCGGGAGGGGACGGACGCCGATCTGGTCACCTTCGGGTCCGACGAGCCGCACCTCGCGTGCGCGTATGCGGTCGTTGATCCGGGGCTCCTGGTTGGCTGGCGTTGCTATTGCTCGTCGCTCCTGTGCGTCACGCAGGTTCCTTTCCTGGTGGGATATGGGAACGCCTCCCCGGCTCCCGATGTCGAACATGTCGACGCCGAAAACGGAAGAAGGCGGGTGTCGGAAAGCCGACACCCGCCCGTTGCACCGGGACCGACCAACGCCCCGGGCACAGGAGATGACCTGCGATTCCGTGGGTGCCTGTCAGCCACCGACTGCATCGGCGGCGAAGAACCCGGCTCACCGTGGGTGGCCGGGTGGGGAGAACCCCGCTTTCCGCTCTGTTGTGGCCTCCTAGAGTACCAAGGTCGCCTCCGACATGGAACCGGAGGCGCGTCGCCACCTCCGACCCATGACTGGACGCAACCCATGAGCACCCTCTGGACCCCCGACGGTGAGCATCCCGTCGGCTCCGAAGCAGCCCCTTCGGATGATCCCTCCCGCGACGCCCTGTCCCCAGAGGAGGCAGAACGCGCCGAGGCCCTCGCACGCGAGATGGCGGCCGTGCAGGAACAACTCGCCGACACGCCGGCCGATGTCATCGTGTCGACCCACCTCATGGGGCTCTTCGAACTCGGGGCCATCCACCTGTCGCAGCAACCCCCGAACCTGTCCCAGGCGGCACTGGCGATCGACGCCATGGGAGCCGTGGTCGACCGCCTACAGGGCCGCCTGGGCGAAAACGAGGAGACGCTGCGCGGGGCCCTAAACCAGATACGGCTCGCCTACGTCGGCGTCCAGCAGGCGGAAGATGCACCCGAGGGCGAAGTCGCCCCCGAGGAGGACACCGATCCCGCCGACGCCTGAGCCCACTCCGGGGCCCGCCGGCCTTCAGTGGACGATCTTGGACAGCGGCAGTTCGAGGATGTCGGTGGCCCCGGCATCCCGCAGGTCCGGGATCAGCACGTTGATCTCGGTCTTGGCCACGACCGTCTCGACGGCATAGCCGGTACCGCCGAACAACTCGTTGACGGTGGGCGACTTCATGGACGGGATGAGCTCGATGATCCGGTCGAGTCCCTCGGCCGGCACGTTCATCTTCACCAGGACCTTGCCCCGGGCCTCGAGGGCACCCTGTAGCAGAGTGAGGAGCTGCTCCATGGCGTGGCGCTTCCCGGGGTCGGCGTGGGCTGCCGGGTTGGCGATGAGCTCCGTGTAGCTCGTGAGGATCGTGTCGACCACCTTGAGGCCGGCTGCCCGCAGGGCCCGGCCGGTCTCGGTGATGTCGACCACGGCGTCGACGATGTCGGGCACCTTCGCCTCGGTGGCACCGTAGGAGAGCCGGATGTCGGCATCTACGCCCTGTTCGGCGAAATACCGGCGTGTCAGCTCCGGGTATTCGCTGGAGACCCGGACACCGTCCGGGAGGTCGGACACCGACTCGTGCGGAGAGTCGCCGGGGACGGCCACGACGATCCGGACGGGGAGCGCCGTCGCCTTCGAGTAGTGGAGCTCGCCGAGCGAGACGACATCGCTGCCCGTCTCCTCGATCCAGTCGCGGCCGGTGATGCCGAGGTCGAAGAGGCCGTCGGCCACATAGGTCGGGATCTCCTGTGGACGCAGGATGCGGACGTCGTCGACCCGCGGGTCGGCGATGGACGCCCGGTAGTCCACCGAGGAGCTCCTGTCGACCGCCAGGTCGGCAGCCTCGAACAACTCGAAGGTCGCCCTTTCGAGGGAGCCCTTGGGAAGCACCAGTTTCAGCACGGGACGAACCTACCCGGCGCCATGGCCGCTACCCCCGTGGATTTCCCGTCCGACCCCGAAACGGCTCAGGACCCGTCGAGGACCAGGTCCAGCCGAAGGTCGTCGCCGAGTGCGGCCACCGAGGCAAAGCGCCCCCGGCGCAGATCGGCCATCGTGGGTGCACCCGGGCCGGCCAGAAGCGGCAGACCGTCGTCGCCGCCCAGCAGTGCCGGGGCGACGTACACGACGTAGCGGTCCACCAGCCCTGCCCGGTGGAACCGGCCGGCGACATCGGCACCGCCCTCCACCAGCAACTGGAGGATGCCTTCGCCACCCAGGCGGTACAGCAGGTCCTCGAGAGGCCCCTCGTGGGACTCGGCCGGCTGGACGCCGGCGTCATCGGACACGGGGCCGAGCACGATACGCCGGGGATCGTCGGCCGGTCCTCCCTGTTCCGGCGACCAGTCGCGGACGGTGAGGGCTGGATCGTCGGATCGGATCGTGCCCGCTCCCACACATACGGCATCGCTCTCGGCACGGAGCCGGTGGACGTCGGTGCGCGCCTCCTGGCCGGTGATCCAGGCGCTGGAACCGTCCGGTGCTGCAATGCGGCCGTCGAGCGTCGACGCCAGCTTGAGAACCACGTAGGGGCGGCCGGTACGGCGCTGGTGAAGGTAGGCCGCCAGCTGCTCGGTGACATCTGCTGCTGCTATGCCCTCGACGACCTCGACGCCGCCCTCGCTCAGGTTCGCCAGGCCCCGTCCGCCCACCTCGGGATCCGGGTCGGCCACGCCCACCACGACACGGGCGATGCCGGCCCCGAGGATCGCCTCGGTGCACGGGCCCGTACGGCCCTGGTGGTCGCACGGCTCGAGCGTCACGTAGAGGGTCGCTCCCTGCGCCGAGGTTCCTGCATCTGCCAGGGCGTGGACCTCGGCATGGGGTCCGCCCGGTGGGCTGGTTGCACCAGTGCCGACCACCGAACCGTCGGCGACCACCACCGCTCCGACCCAGGGGTTCGGCGAAGTGGAGTGGCGCACCCCGGCCGCTGCGGCCATCGCCTGGAGCATGAAGTCCCGGTCGGTGGGCGTCGTCATGGGTTCAGTGGCCCGGATGGGGATCGGCGTTGTCGACCAGGAGGCGCACAGCGTGGGGAACCACGTCGACGACGGCCTCGAGGCACTCGACGCAGCCCCGTCTGGACCCCGGGGTGTTGAGCACGAGTGTGGTGCCGATGGTGCCGGCGACACCACGGGAGAGACGCCCCAGGGGGTTGGCGAGCCGCATCGCCTCGGCCAGGCCGGGCGCTTCGCGGTCGAGCACCACCCGGGTGCCCTCCGGCGTCAGGTCCCTCGGCCCGAATCCGGTGCCCCCGGTCGTAACGATCACGCCGTGGAAGCCCTCGGCCAGTCGGGAAATGGTCGAGGCGACCGACTCGACGCCGTCGGCGCACACGGCCCGTTCGGTGATCGTCCAGCCCTCATCGGACATGCGGGCCTCGAGGGCGGCCCCGGAGAGGTCCTCGCGGGCTCCGTGGACGACCCCGTCGGAAACGGTGAGGACCTTGGCCGCCATCACCGGCCCGTCGGGTTCGTTCATACCGCGAGGGTACCGGGGCGGCTTCGAACGCCCGATTCCACCACTACCGTGCCTGCAATGGGCGTCGACGAACTGTCCGGCTACTCGATCGACGAGTTCGCCCACGGAGGCGTCTCCCGGACCGTGCTGCGTACCGGTGAGGGTCCTGCGGTCATCGTGATGGCCGAGATGCCCGGAATCACCCCGAGCGTCGCCGACTTCGGCAGGCGGGTGGCCGAGATCGGCTGCACGGCCGTGCTTCCCTCCCTGTTCGGAACGATCGGCCGCAAGCCCTCGTTCGGCTACCTGCTTTCGAGCCTGGCGAGGGGTTGTGTCTCACGCGAGTTCACGTCGCTCGTCCGACGACGCACCTCTCCCGTCACCGACTGGCTCCGCGCCCTCGCCGCCTACGAGCACGGTCGGTGCGGGGGCCCCGGCGTCGGCGCCGTCGGCATGTGCTTCACCGGGGGCTTCGCCCTCGGAATGATGCTCGACGAACGGCTCATCGCCCCGGTCCTCAGCCAGCCGTCGCTGCCACTCCCCATCGGGAGGCGGCGGCGCAGCGACCTGGGCATCTCCGACCGCGACCTCGAGGTGGCAAAGCACCGGGTCGACGCCGGCGCCTGTGTGCTGGGCCTACGGTTCGCCCTCGACTCGATGGCTCCCAGCGAGCGCTTCGAACGTCTCGCCGAGGAGTTCGGCGACGGGTTCATAGGGATCGAGATCGACAACAGGCCCGGCAACGCCCACCGGATCGGACCCCGTGCACACTCGGTGCTGACCGAGGACCTGGTCGACGAACCCGGACACCCGACCCGGGACGCCCTCGATGCGGTGCTGGGCCATCTGGCCACCCGGCTCCTGCCGGCCTGACGCTGCTCAGGCCCTCAGCCCGGTCTGTACCGGAACACGGCCATGCCTTCGCTGTCGAGGTCCTGTGGCAGCAGCAGGCCGCCTGAGCCGAACGGGCGCCATGGAGCACCGGGAGGGTCTGCGTGCAGGTCGACGACGGACCGGATGCGCTCGTCGACCCCGGTCGTCTCGGCGGCGGTGACCGTGCACACGCTGTAGATCAGCCGACCGCCGGGCCGCACCAGGGTGACCGCTGCCTCGAGGAGCCCTACCTGCAGGTCGGCGAGTCGCCCGATGTCTTCGCGCCCGATGCGCCAGCGGGCGTCGGCCCGTCGCCGCAGGACCCCGAGCCCGGAACACGGGGCATCGACGAGCACCCGATCGAACGACGCCCGGCGGAACGGGGGCCGGGAGCCGTCGGCCTGGACGAGGTGGCAACCGACCCCCAGGCGTTCGGCGTTCTCCCCCACCAGACGCAGGCGGGACAGCCTCAGGTCGGCTGCGACCACCCGTGCTCCTGTGCCCGCCATGGCAGTGGCCTTGCCTCCGGGTGCGGCACACAGGTCCAGGACGGTTCCGCCTCGGGGGAGGTCCTCGACGGTGAGGGCGGCCACGAGCTGGGAGGCCCGGTCCTGGTGGTATCCGTCGGGCCTGGTGACGGCAGGTGACGCCGTATTCATGGTCATCAGCGCCCCGAGGGCGTCGGCTTCGCCCAGGTCGGCGACGAGGCGATCGATGATCCAGTCCGGGTAGCTCAACTCGATGGCGGGAGACGGCCAAGTCGGATCGTGTTCGGCCAGCCGACGCAGGACGGCGTTGCAGAGGCCCCGGGCCCGCTTCGGTGCGACGTCGACGGTGGCCGAGACCGCTGCGTGAGGGGGCACCCCGGCCCACCGGAGCTGGTAGACGCCAAGGCGCAGGACGCGACGCACGTCGGGTTCGACGTCGTCGTGCAGGAAGCGGTCGATCAGGTGGTCGCAGGCGCGGCGCATCCGTGTCGTGCCGTAGACCAGGTCCGTGCAGAACGCCCGGTCCCTGCGGTCCATCCCGGAACGATCCAGGGCGGCGCCGAGCGCCAGGTTGGCGTAGGCCCCTTCCTCGTCGATGCGGCGCAACACCTCGTGTGCGATGCGGCGGGGATCACCGGCGGCGTTCACCCCAGTCGCTCGCCGGGCTCCGGGCGGGCGCCTGCCCGCCAGGCGTCGGCCTGCATTCGTCGACGGTTCTCGGGCTGAACCTCGATCAGGCGGAGCCCTCCCCCGCCCGTCACCACGATGTCTCCCCACAGCGTTCCCTCGTCACCGGCGGGCCCGGGCTCGACCGCCCCTGCACCCCACACCTTGAGGCGGGCTCCCCGGAAGGTGGTCCACGCCCCGCCGATCCGGACCACCCTCGCCAGTTCGGTGGCGGGACGGGCCCAACGCAACTCGAGGTCGGCTGCCTCGATCCGATGGGCATAGGTGGAGGCACCTTCCTGCGGGAGGGCATGCCCAGGCCCCTTCGTCAACACCTCGACGAGCAGGGCACTGCCAGCGACCACCAGGCGGCTGCGGAGCGCCTCCGCCGTGTCGTCGCCGACCTCTATCACCTCGCGGGCATAGACGCCGCCGGTGTCCAGTCCCTCGTCGACGGCCATGACGCACACGCCGGTCTGTTCGTCGCCGGCGAGGATCGCCCGCTCCACGGGCGCCGCTCCACGCCACCTCGGCAGCAGCGAGAAGTGGAGGTTCACCATCGGCAGGACGTCAAGCAGGTCGGCCGGAATCAGCCTGCCGTAAGCCACGACCACGCCGAGCTCCGCGCCGCAGGTGGCGACGTCGTCGAGGTCATGGGAGACGGGCACGCCGAGCCGTTCGGCGGCTGCCTTCACCGGCGTCGGGTTCCGGTCGTTGCCTCGACCGCGTCGTCGATCCGCTCCGGTGACGACCAGGGATATGTCGAAGCCGGCCGCGTGCAACGCCTCGAGGGGTGGCACGGCGGCGTCCGGCGTGCCCAGGTACGCCAGCCGACGGGGATGCACCGGAGGCGGTGCGATCAGAACAATCGCGGGCCTCCGCCGGCCGGTGCCGCCATTCCGGCGGCGAGGGTGCGCTCCCGCAACGCCCGCTTCGCCTCTCGTAGCTGATCCTCGTCGAGGTGGTCGACGATGAGGATGCCGTCGAGGTGGTCGAGTTCGTGCTGGAACAGGCGCGCCTCGAGCTCGTCCGCCTCTATCGAGACCTCGTTGCCGTCGAGGTCGATGCCGACCAGGTGGATCCGTCTGGGGCGCACGATCTCGAACGAGAGGTCGGGTACCGATAGGCAGCCCTCGTCGAAGGCCCATTCGCCGTCTGACTCCACGACCTCGGGATTCACGATCACACCGTGGTCCTCGCCGTGGTCGTAGACGAAGAACCGCTGCCGTACACCCACCTGGGGAGCGGCCAGCCCGATCCCCGCCGCCTCGTACATTGCCTCGAACATCTCGTCACACAGGCGGGCGAGGGCCGCGTCGACATCGGTCACCTCGTTGGAGCGCGTCCGCAGGACGGGGTCGCCGATCAGTCGAATCTCACGGGCTGCCACGAAAGCAAGGCTACCGTCGGGGTCGTGGAGGATTCGAACGACGGCGACGCAACCGACCACTACTGGAGCGGCTCGCCTGACATCGGGTCGCGCCCCCGCCAGGTCGAGTTGCTGCTCCCCGACCTGGATCTGCACCTCACCACCGACCACGGCGTCTTCGCCGCCGACCGGATCGACCGGGGCACCCGCTACCTGCTTCGGGAGGGGCCACAGGTCCGGGAAGGCGCCGTTGAGTTGCTCGACCTCGGGTGCGGTTACGGACCCATCGCCACCGTGCTGGCCCTACGCAACCCCGGGGCACGCGTCTGGGCGATCGACGTCAACCCCCGGGCACGGGACCTGTGTCGGACCAACGCAGCTGCGGTCGGTGCCGACAACGTCGTCGTGGCCGAGCCCGACGAGGTGCCCGTGGACCTGCGCTTCGACGCCTGCTGGTCGAACCCGCCTATCCGCATCGGCAAGGCCGCCCTGCACGGACTGCTCGCATCCTGGCTGGACCGGCTGGTGCCGGACGGCAGCGCCCACCTGGTCGTCCACCGCCACCTCGGCGCCGACTCGCTCGCCCGCTGGCTGGACGGTCAGGGATGGGCGACCGTTCGGCGTTCGTCCCGGAAGGGCTACCGGCTCCTCGACGTCGCAGCAGGAACGGATGCACCCCGATGAGGAACCTCGACGGCACGGGACTCAAGCGACTCCACCGGGACTGGCGGCGGCGCGTCGACACGGACGTGGCCCTGCTCCTCGACAACGTCCAGACCCCCTACAACGTGGGGGCGATCCTGCGTACCGCCGCTGCATACCGCGTGGCGCACCTCTGGCTGGCCGGAGCCACGGCTCCCCCGAACCATGCCAAGACGCAGAAGACCGCGCTCGGAACCTCGCGCTACCTCGAATGGACCACCTGCGAAACCGCCGAGGAGGCCGTTCGGTCGATACACGACGCCGGCTACGGGCTGGTCGGCGTCGAGTTGGCCGACGGTGCAGTCCCGCTCCATGAGGCCACGTTCCCCGAGCGGACCTGCCTGGCCCTCGGGCACGAGGACCGCGGCCTCTCCGATGCCGTGCTCGACGCCTGCGACCCGGTGGTGTTCATCCCACAGCTCGGCAGGGTCGGGAGCCTCAACGTGGCGACCGCCTGCGGCATCGCCCTCTACGAGGTGCACCGCCGGCTCTGGTGAGGCGCGCCACCCGGACGACTTCGCCGATCTCAGATCCTTGCCGGGTCGACCTCGATGCGGAGCCGGCCGGGCGGGCGTCGCACCGCCGCCAGGGTGTCCGCAAGGGCTGCCGGATCCGATGCACGGACCAGCCACGATCCGTCCTTCGGGCCGAGAACGTCGATCCCTTCGGGGGTGCCCAGGCGTTCGATGAACTCGGCTGCGACGGCACCAGACACCTGCGCCATTGCGGAGTAGGGCGGCAGTCGGAGGAGCCGACGACGGGCAGCCTCGGGCCCGGCCAGGCGGCCCGGGTCGGCATGGAGGACCGCCTGGAGCACTTCGTGGCCGGGCTGCCGGGTCTGTACCACGAGGCGGCCGCCTGCCGATCGGGGCCCCACGAGGCGCGCCGCCCGTACCAGGAGCGCCAACGCCTGTTCGGCCGCCCGCATGCGGGGAGCCAGCAGTTCCTGGTCGATTTCGAGGAAGACCACGCGTGCGGCCCGATCGACCCGGTGGAGGACCGCCTCGGTACCGACGTACACGTCGGCGTCGGCGACCTCGTCGGCGTCGGCCGTCACCTCGACCACCGGGCGTCCGGCCAGCGCTTCGAGTTCCTCGCGGACCCTCGTGACGCCGGCACGCAGGTTTCGGAACCGGGTGCTGCCGCACTCGGCACACACGACGGGGCGACGGCCTCCGTCGACCGGGCACTCGAGTACGTCGTCGTCCGCCATGGTCAACGGCACCCGGTGCTCCTCGCAGCGTGCCAGTTCGCCGCATCCGACACAGGCGAGGAGCCTCGACCGGCCCCGCCGGTTCAGCACGCACACCACGGGCAGGTGCGCCGTGGCCCCGGGTTCCTCCCAGTCCCGCCGCAGGATCGGCGCCAGCGCCTCGCCCAGCAGGCCGCCGTGCACCGGATCCTCATCGCGGCGGTCGATCACGTCGAGGACCGGCCAGCCGTCCCGTTCCCTGGACCTCGGTGGAGCCTCCTCGCTGCCCCACGCCAACGCCTCGAGGCTCGGACAGGGTGAGGTGAGCATGCAGGGCACGCCTGCCCGGCGGGCGCGTTCGATGGCGACGTCGCGTGCGTTCCATGTCGGTACCCGCTCCTCCCTCAGCGATTCGTCGTGCTCGTCGATGACCATGACGACGGCCAGGTCGCGGACCGGCGCCAACGCAGCCGCCCTGGCCCCCAGGACGAGGCCGCCGGACGCCGCCCCGGCCCAGTCCCTGGGAACGACCGATACGGGCAGCCCGGTTCGGCGGAGCCGTGCCGCCAGGCGCCCGACCATGGTGTGGGTCGGTGCGACGACGAGGGCGTCACCCCTGCGGGCAGCGGCGAGGACCAGGGGGAGGATGTCGGAGTTCGGTGCCAGGCGCACCACCGACCTGGGTGTGTCGAGTGCCGCTTCGGCCCAGAGGGTCGGCCCGGCGGGAACCGGCGTCGCTCGTGGCGCTGTCGGCAGGGCACGCACCCGGTTGGCCGACGAGGCCGTGGTCAGCAACGCAGCGGTGCGTCCGGCCCACCGGTGGGCGGCCCAGCGGGCGAGTTCGATCACGTCCCCGTCGGGCCCCAGGCCCCCGAGGTGAGCGAGGGGTAGAAGCGACACCCCCTGCGGTGGTTCGACGTCGACCTCGACCACCCATGCTCCTACCCGTCGACCGGCCAGGACGATGCGGACCTGGCTGCCCACCCGGACCAGGTCGGCCCGTCCGTCCTGCTCCCATGCCTCGGGGACCAGGTAGTCGAAGGTCCGGTCGATGGCCGCTATGTCGGGCAGGACGCGCACGACGCGGCCGGCGGGGGGCTCCGGTTCCCCTGCGGTGGCCACCTCGGGGGCTTCGCCACCGAAGGGCAGTCGGCCCTGGTCCCCGGTGGGGCCGGTCACCCGGACGGCCGGATCAGGTCAGGCCCAGGAAGGACCGGACGTCGTCCACCCGGTTCGTCTGCTCCCACGGGAACCCATCGCGTCCGAAATGCCCGTAAGCGGCGGTCGGCAGATAGATCGGTCGCTTCAGGTCGAGGTCTCGGATGATCGCTGCGGGACGCAGGTCGAACACCTCGTTGACGCAGTCGGAGATCAGGTCCGGGTCGACCGCCTCGGTTCCGAACGTCTCGACCAGCACCGAAACCGGGTGGGCCATGCCGATGGCGTAGGCAACCTGGACCTCGCAGCGCTGTGCCGCCCCGGCGGCGACGAGGTTCTTGGCCACCCAGCGGGTGGCGTAGGCGGCCGAACGGTCCACCTTGCTCGGGTCCTTGCCCGAGAAGGCCCCGCCGCCGTGACGGGCCATGCCGCCATACGTGTCGACGATGATCTTGCGGCCGGTGAGGCCTGCGTCTCCGACGGGGCCGCCGATCACGAAGCGTCCCGTCGGGTTGACGTGGACCTCGTAGTCGTCGTCGGCGAACTGTTCGGGGATGATCGGGAGGATGACCTGTTCGATGAGGTCGGGACGGATCATCCGGTCGCGGTCGATCCCGTCGTTGTGCTGGGTGGAGATGAGAACGTTTGCCAGCCGGACAGGCCGGTCGTCCTCGTATTCGAAGGTGACCTGGGTCTTGGCGTCGGGCCGCAGGTACGGGATGGTCCCGGCCCTGCGGACTTCTGCGTGTCGTTCGGCCAGTCGGTGCGCCAGGTGGATCGGCAACGGCATGAGGACGTCGGTCTCGTCGGAGGCGTAGCCGAACATCATTCCCTGGTCGCCGGCGCCCTGGCGGTCGAGGTCGTCCTCCTCGCCGGATGTACCGGACCGGACCTCCTCGGAGTCGTCGACACCCTGTGCGATGTCGGAGGACTGGGCGTCGAGGGCGACCATGACGCCGCAGGTGCCTCCGTCGAAGCCGTAGTCCTCGTTGTCGTAGCCGATGTCCCTGATGGTGTTGCGGACGATGATCGGAATGTCCACGTATCCGCTGCAGGTGACCTCGCCTGCCACGACGACCAGTCCGGTGGTCACGAGGGTCTCACAGGCGACCCGGCTGTCGTTGTCCTCCCTCAGCATGGCGTCGAGGATGGCGTCCGAGATCTGGTCGGCCATCTTGTCGGGATGGCCTTCGGTGACCGACTCGGAGGTGAAGGTCCGGCTGCTGCTCACTCAGCTTCCCCGATTCCGGCGTTGCGCCGATGTCGAATGTCGATGGCCGCGTCGAGCACAGCACGGGCGATCTCCCGCTTGCCGGCCAGTGGGACCACGGCCTCGCCGCCGTCGGCATCGAGCAGCACCACGGCGTTCGTGTCGTGGTCGAACCCGATGTCCGGGGCGGTGACGTCGTTGGCGACGATGAGGTCGGCTCCCTTGGCGGTCAACTTCGCTGACGCATTCTGCCGCAGGTCGGCCGTTTCGGCGGCGAACCCGACTATGACCTGTCGGGGGGTCCGGGTACGGCCCAACTCGGCGAGGATGTCGGTGGTGGGCTCGAGGCGGATCTCGGGCGGACCGTCGGCCTTCTTGATCTTCTGGTCCGCCACCCCGACCGGACGGAAGTCGGCGACCGCCGCCGCCATGAACACGTAGTCGGCTCCGGGTGCCAGGCGCTCGACGGCGTCGGCCATCTCGGCGGCGGTATCGACACCGACCACCTCGATCCCCGGCGCTTCGGGGGCGCCCTGGGGCACGGTTGACACGCAGAGCACCTTGGCACCTCGTGCTGCCGCCTCGACGGCCAGGGCATGGCCCTGCTTGCCGGACGAGCGGTTGCCGATGTAGCGGACGGGACAGATCGGCTCGCGGGTTCCGCCGGCGGTCACCAGGACCGTGCGACCCTCGAGGTCGCGGCCTCCGCCGACCAGCATGCGTTCTACTGCGTCGACGATCGCCGAGGGTGCGGCGAGTCGACCGGCCCCTGTGTCGCCACCGGCGAGGCGGCCCACGTCCGGGCCGACGATCTCCACGCCCCGTGCGGCCAGGACCTGGACGTTCTCCTGCACCGCCGGCTGCTCCCACATCTCGGTGTGCATGGCTGGACACAGGACCACCGGGGCCCGGGTTGCGAGCAGGGTGGCCGTCAGGAGGTCGCCTGAGCGGCCCGAGCGGTAGTCGGCCAGGAGGCGTGCCGTTGCCGGACAGACCACGATGGCGTCGGCACCCTGGCCGAGGTGGGTGTGGGGAATCGGATGGTCCTCGTCCCAGAGGGAGGTCTGGACGCGTTCGGATGCCAGGGCGTCGAAGGTGGCCGCTCCGACGAAGCGCAGTGCGCCCCTGGTGAGGACCGGGGCGACGTGGGCTCCGGCGTCGACGAGGCGGCGACAGACGTCGACGGCCTTGTAGGCGGCGATGCCACCGGTGACGCCGAGGACGATCCGTCGTCCCGTGAGGTCGCCCATCCGGGGCAAGGGCTCAGGCGCCCTCTTCGGGGGCACCGTCGGCCTCTTCGGCGAGCTCCATCGCCGCGATCGCCGCCAACTCCTCTTCGGTGGGCTCGGGCTCGTCGGGGGGCTCGATGGCGATGATCTTGTCTGCTGAGATCTCCTCGAAGGCGATCGACAGGGGCTTGCGGGCGGTGGAGGTCACCTGCGGCGGGATCGAGGAGCCGAGGCCCTCGCCCAGTTGGCCGAAGTAGGCGTTGATCTGGCGCGCCCGGGTGGAGCTGAGGGTGACCAGCCGGAACTTGGAGTCGGCCCGGTCGAGCAGCCCCTCGATCTCGGGGTTGACCATGGTGCTGTGGGTGTCGTGGCGTTGCACAGGGGACCTCTTCGAAAGGGGACCGCCATCGGAAGCCGATGCCGTTCGGATGGGACATCACGGTACCAGCGCGGCGCGCCGAATCGGCGGGCCCCGACGGTTGGCCGATCCCCGAAACGACGGTCAGGAGCGCCGTTCGGCGAGCATCGCGGCGATCACGGCGACCGCCCGGTCGAGGTCGTCGTTGACGACGGTCTCGTAGCCGATGGCAACCGCTTCGGCCCGCTCACGACCGGCCTCGACAATGCGGGCCTCGGTCCGCTCGGGTGCCTCGCCACGACCCAGCAGCCGACGTCGCAACTCTTCGTCGTCCGGGGCCTCGACGAACACGAGGAGCACGTCTGGCCGGTGGTCCAGGACCTGACGGCCCCCGGCCACGTCGATCTCGAGGAGCAGGTCGCCGCTGTCGTCGGGCATCGGAGTCCCGTAGAGCTCGCCCAGGAACTCATTCCATTCGAGGAAGCCGCCGGCGTCACGGTGTACGAGAAAGGCGTCGCGCCCGACGAACCGGTAGGCGTCCGGGGCATCGTCGACCCGGCGGGGACGGGTCGTCCAGGAACGGCTCAGGGTCAGGTCGGGGTCGTTGGCGACCAGCACCTCGGCGATCGTCCCCTTGCCCGCCCCACCGGGCCCAGAGAGGACCAGCAGCACGTGGTCGCACCCAGCGACGGCGTCAGCCAAAGCGGGCGAGCAGTTCGGCACGCTGATGGCTGCCGAGTCCCCGGAGGCGGCGGTTCCCGTTGATGCCGATCTCGTCCATGACGCGACGGGACTTGACCTTGCCCAGACGCGGCAGTGATTCGAGAACGCTGACGACCTTCATCTTGGCGATGATCTGGTCGTCGTCGGCAAGCTCGAGGAGGCTGGTCAGGTCGAGCGACCCGGCCTTGAGTTGCTCCTTGATCTCGGCTCGCACCCGGCGTGCCTGGGCGGCCTTTGCGAGTGCCTGCCGTCGTTGTTCGTCGGAGAGCTCTGGAGGACCTGGCACGGGAGGTGACCCTAGCCAAACCGCGGCAGCTGTGCGAACTGTCGGGAGGCTCAGCCCAGCAGGTGCCCGACCAGTTCGGCAGCGGCCAGGACCGGCTCGTCGGCGGCGGTGACGGCCCGCCCGACCACGAGCAGGTCGGCGCCGGCCTCGATCGCCTGGCGGGGCGTGGTGACCCTGGCCTGGTCGTGGGTGTCGGCACCGGGGAGTCGGGTCCCTGGCACCACCCGTACCAGCCGGTCCGCCCAGGGGGCGGTCACCTCGAGGTCGGTGGCGGCACAGACGATGCCCGTGCAGCCGGAGTCGACGGCCAGGGCGGTTCGGCGTTCGAGTTCGGACCGGTCGGCGGTGGCGTCGCTGGTGAGCACGGTGACCCCGAGGATTCCCGGTGGTGGCAGGCCCACGCCCTCGGCTCCCGCAGCGGCCCCCGCAACGGCCGCCCGCAGCATGTCGCCCCCACCCTGGACGTGGACGGTGAGCCAGCGGGCGCCGAGCGATCCGACGACGCGGGCCGCCTTCTCGACGGTCGTCGGGATGTCGTGCAACTTGAGGTCGCAGAAGACGTCGAAGCCGGCGGCCGTGAAGCCACTGACCGTCTCGGTGCCGGTGGCGCAGAAGAGTTCGAGGCCGACCTTGAGGGTGCCGAAGAACGGCTCGAGGTCGAAGGCCAGCCGTCGGGCGGCGACGACGTCGTCCACGTCGAGTGCCAACGCGAGGTGGCTCCTGATCTCGGCCGGCACCTCACCCTCATCGGCGATCTCGTCGTGGAGTTCGTCCGGTTGGGACTCTTCGGTCACCCGCTCACCTCTCTGTCATGTGCTGCACCGACCAGTTCGGACACGGAGCGCACCCCGTACCGGTCGCACCATCTTCCCAGATCGGCCAGCACCTTTGCCGGGGCCGCCGGGTCGGCGAAGGTCGCCGTGCCCACCTGTACCGCCGACGCCCCTGCCAGCAGGAACTGGACGACGTCCTCGGCGGCGGCGATCCCGCCCACGCCGATGATCGGCAGCGCCGGATGGGCCTCGTGGGTGTCGAAGACCGCTCGAACTGCGACCGGCCTGATCGCCGGTCCCGACAGGCCGCCGCGCCCGGCGCCCAGGAGTGGCCGACGTGCTTCGACGTCTATCACCATGCCGAGGAGGGTGTTCGCCACTGTGACGGCCTCGGCACCCGCAGCGGCAGCGGCAGCGGCTATATCCGGCAGTTCGGGGGTGTTGGGGCTGAGCTTGGCCCACCGGGGACGGCCGGCCGCTGCCGCAGCGTCGACGACCTCGCCGGTCGCGGCGGCCGAGTGGGCGAACAGGTTGCGTCGATCCTCGAGGTTCGGGCACGAGGCGTTGACCTCGACCGCCACGACCCCGGAGGGCGCCCCGGCGAGGAGGTCAGCAGCCCTGGCGAACTCGTCGACCGTGCGCCCCCAGATGCTGGCGACCACCCGTGCGCCGGTCGCAAGCAACGGAGGCAGGTCGTGCTCGAGCCAGGCGGCCACGCCCGGCCCCTGGAGGCCGACGGAGTTGATCATCCCGGCCGGTGTTGCATGTACCCGTGGAGCCGGATTGCCCGGCCACGGCTCGGCATGGAGGGACTTGACGACCATCGCTCCCAGCGCGGAGGGGTCAAGGTGGCGGGCGAGCTCGTCGCCGTGCCCGGCGGTACCCGAGGCGGTGCACACGGGGTTCGGGAGCCGGACGGATCCGATCACCGTGGACAGGTCGACCGTCGGGGTTCGGCGGCTCATGGGGCGGATCCCTCGGGGTCGCGGGTGATGCCCCGATGGTATGCCTGCAGGGTGCGCACCTCGAGCGGGAATTGGCGCCAGTCGGCGAGGCCGCGTGCTGCAGCCAGCGCAGCCGCCGCCGTCGTGAGCAGCGGGATGCCCTCCGCCGACGCAGCCGCCCGGATGTGCTCGCCGTCGGCGCGGGGGCCTCGTCCCCGTGGGCTGTTGACCACCAACTGGATGGCACCCGACCGGATCATCTCGACGGCATCCGTTCCGTCTTCGCCGAGCTTGGCGACGACCCCGGCCACGGGAACCCCGTTGTCGCGCAGGTGCTCGGCGGTTCCGCTCGTGGCCACGATGGAGAGTCCGAGGTCGGTGAGGCCGCCGGCGGCCTCGAGGCCGGCCCGCTTGTCCCGGTCGGCGAGGGAGAAGAACACGGTGCCCATCTCGGGGAGGTCGCTGCCCGCGGAGACCTGCGACTTGTAGAAGGCCAGGCCGGGGGTCAGGTCGATGCCCATGACCTCGCCCGTCGAACGCATCTCGGGACCGAGCACCGGGTCGGCCTCCGGGAACCGGTTGAACGGCATGACCGCCTCCTTGACGGCCACGTGGTCGCCGACCACCCGGTCGACGAGCAGGCCCTCGGTGCGCAACTCGGCCAGGGTTGCGCCCAGCATGACCCGGCTGGCGACCTTGGCTAGTGGAACCCCGGTGGCCTTGGCGACGAAGGGGACCGTGCGTGAGGCCCGGGGGTTGGCCTCGATGACGTAGACCTCGTCGGCCTTGACTGCGAACTGCACGTTGACGAGGCCCCGGACTTCGAGTGCCTCGGCGATCCGGCGGGTGTGTGCCTCGATCATCGCGACCACCTCGTCGGAAAGGTGGGGCGGTGGGATCACGCAGGCGCTGTCTCCGCTGTGGACGCCCGCCTCCTCGACGTGCTCCATGACGGCGCCGATCACGAGGTCGCCGTCGGCGTCGCGGATGGCGTCGACGTCGACCTCGGTGGCGTCCTCGAGGAAGCGGTCCACGAGCACCGGCCGTTCGGCGGAAAGCCCGCCTTCGATCCCCAGGCTGCCGAAGCCGCTCAACTCGGACATGGCCCGCTGGAGTTGGGTGTCGTCGTAGACGATCTCCATGGCCCGTCCGCCCAGCACGTACGACGGTCTGACCAGGACCGGGTAGCCGATGTCGGAGACGACGGCCCGGGCCTGTTCCAGGTCGACGGCCGTGCCACCCGGCGGTTGGAGGATGTCGAGTTCCCTGCAGAGCGAGTTCCACTGCTCGCGGTCCTCTGCCAGGTCGATCGACTGCGGGCTGGTCCCCGCTACCAGCGCCTCGGGGAGCAGACCCGCCAGCTTGAGCGGTGTCTGGCCGCCCAGCGAGACGACGATGGCCACGGGCCGTTCGGCGGCGGCGACGTTCATCACGTCCTCGTACGTCAACGGCTCGAAGTAGAGGCGGTCGCTGGTGTCGTAGTCGGTGGAAACCGTCTCGGGGTTGCAGTTGACCATGATCGTCTCGTAGCCGGCGTCGCTCAGGGCGAAGCTGGCGTGGACACAGCAGTAGTCGAACTCGATGCCCTGCCCGATCCGGTTGGGTCCCGAGCCCAGGATCATCACCTTGGGCCGTTCGGAGGGACGGACCTCGTCCTCCTCCTCCCATGTCGAGTAGTGGTAGGGCGTCTCGGCGGCGAACTCGGCGCCGCAGGTGTCGACCGTCTTGTAGGTCGGCATCACGCCGGCCGCCTCGCGGAGATCGCGTACCGACGACGGGTCGACGCGCCACAGGTAGGCGAGCTGGGCGTCGGAGAACCCCAGTTGCTTGGCCCTACGCCAGTCCCGCCGTCCGAGTCCGTCCGGTTCCATGGCCTCGATTGCCAGGCGTTCTTCGGCGATGGCCAGGACCTGGTCGAGGAACCAGGGGTCGATCCCCGTGACGTCGTGGACCTGGTCGACGGTTCGGCCCCGGCGCAGCAGGGCCTCGACCTGGAAGATCCGTCCCGGCGTGGCGATCGCGGTTGCGACGGCGAGCACCTCGTCGTCGAGTTCGTCCAGCGCCCCCTCTGCCGGATCGGAGTTGAGGCCGAGGCGTCCGTTCTCGAGCGACCGGAGGCCCTTCTGGAGGGATTCGGGGAACGTCCGGCCGATAGCCATGACCTCGCCGACCGACTGCATCGATGTACCGAGCACGCCCGACGCGCCGGGGAACTTCTCGAACGCCCACCGGGGGATCTTGGTGACGACGTAGTCGATGGTCGGTTCGAACGCCGCCGGCGTCTTCTCCGTGATGTCGTTGGGGATCTCGTCGAGGGTGTAGCCGACCGCCAGCCGGGCGGCGATCTTGGCGATCGGGAACCCCGTGGCCTTCGAGGCCAGGGCCGATGAGCGGCTCACCCTCGGGTTCATCTCGATGACGACCTGCTGCCCGGTGGCCGGGTCGACGGCGAACTGCACGTTGGAGCCCCCCGTCTCGACCCCGACCCTTCGCAGGCAGGCGAACGCCGCATCGCGCATCTGCTGGTACTCCACGTCGGTCAGGGTCTGGGCGGGCGCCACCGTGATCGAGTCGCCGGTGTGTACACCCATGGGGTCGACGTTCTCGATCGAGCAGACGACGACGCAGTTGTCGGCCCGGTCGCGCATCACCTCGAGCTCGAACTCCTTCCATCCGGCGATCGAGCGCTCGATCAGGATCTCGTGGATCCGGCTGGCTTCGAGGCCCTGTGCTGCGACCTTTTCGAACTCCTCCGGGGTCGATGCGATGCCGGTGCCCCGCCCGCCGAGGATGTACGCGGGCCGGATGACGACCGGGAGGCCGATGTCATCGATCACCCGGCGCGCCTCGTCCATGTCGTGGGCGACGCCGGAGGCGGGAACCTCGAGGCCGATCTCGAGCATCGCCTCCTTGAAGCGCTCGCGGTCCTCGGCCGTGGCGATGGCCTCGGCGTCGGCACCGATTAGCTCGACCCCGTACTCGTCGAGGATGCCGGCCTCCACCAGCTCCATCGCCAGGTTCAGGGCCGTCTGGCCTCCGAGGGTCGGGAGCAGGGCGTCGGGGCGTTCCTTTTCGATGATGCGGGTGAGGACGTCGAGCCGCAGCGGTTCGACGTAGGTGGCGTCGGCGAAGTCCGGGTCGGTCATGATCGTCGCCGGGTTCGAGTTGGCGAGGATGACCCGGTAGCCCTCCTGGCGCAGCACCCGGCATGCCTGGGTGCCGGAGTAGTCGAACTCGCAGGCCTGGCCGATCACGATCGGACCGGAGCCGATCAGCAGGATGCTCTCGATGTCGGCCCGGCGGGGCATCAGGCTCCCGCCCTTCCACCGGCTGCTGCCATGAGCTGCTCGAACTCGGCGAACAGGTAGCGGCTGTCATGCGGGCCGGGGCCGGCCTCGGGGTGGTACTGCACGCTGAACGCCGGGACATCGCGGCAGCGGAGGCCTTCGACCGTTCCGTCGTTGAGGTTCACATGCGTGAGGTCGGCCGACGGGATCGACCCCTCGGCGACGCAGTAGTTGTGGTTCTGGCTGGTGATCTCGACGCTGCCGGTGGCGAGGTTGCGAACGGGGTGGTTGCCGCCGTGGTGGCCGAACGGAAGCTTGAAGGTCTCGGCTCCGAGGGCGCCGGCCAGCAGTTGGTGTCCGAGGCAGATGCCGAAGACGGGCACCCTGCCCAGGAGGTCGGTGATCTGGTCGCGGATGCCGGTGAGGGGCTCCGGGTCGCCGGGGCCGTTGGAGAGGAACACGCCGTCCGGGCCGAGGGCCAGGACCTCGTCGGCCGATGTGGAGGCCGGAACCACCGTGACCTCGCCCAGGCCGGAGAGGTGCCGCAGGATCGTGGCCTTGATGCCGAAGTCGTAGGCCACGATCCGGCGCCCCCCACCGGTGGACTGCACCGAGTGGGGCTCCTCGCAGGTGACCGTGGCGACGAGGTCGATGCCGTCGGTGCCGACGGCGCCCACGGCTGCGGCTCGCAGCGTCGCCTCGTCGGCGGTCCCGAAGGCGCCCGGCATGGCCCCGAGGTCCCGCAGGTGGCGGGTCAGGCGGCGGGTGTCGATGCCTCCGATGCCGGGGATCCCGTGCCCGCGCAGCAGGTCGTCGAGGTTGCCGGTGGCCCGCCAGTTGCTGTGCCGACGGGCCAGGTCGCGCACGATCACGCCGCTGCAGAACGGTCGGCGGCTCTCGTAGTCGTCGGGGTTGACGCCGTAGTTGCCGATGTGGGGGTAGGTGAAGGCGATGACCTGTCCTGCATACGACGGGTCGGTGATGACCTCCTGGTAGCCGCAGAGCACGGTGTTGAACACCACCTCGCCGGTCTGGACGCCGTCGGGTGGAGGTGCCCCGATCGCCTCGCCTTCGAAGACGGTGCCGTCGGCGAGGACCAGCAACGCCTCGGCGATCCCGTGGACGGGTTCCGTCACCGGCGGGCCTCCCCGTCGACCACCACGGGCTGTCCCGCCAGCATCGTGTGTCGTACCCGTCCCCGGAGCGTGCGCCCCTCGAACGGTGAGTTCGCGCTCCGGGAGGCCATCGCCCGGCCGGAGACCACCCAGGTGGCATCGGGGTCCACGACGCACAGGTTGGCGGGGTTCCCCGGTTCGATGTCGGTGCCGTGACGGTCCGACAGGCCGGCAATCGCCGCCGGCCGCCAGGACAGGAGCGCCAGCACCTCTGGCAGGTCGAGGCCGAGCCCGTCGAGGGCCAGCGGGAATGCCGTCTCGAGCCCCAGCATTCCCGGTGGTGCAAGGTCGAACGACAGTTCCTTGGCGTGGTCCGTGTGGGGGGCGTGGTCGGTGGCTATTGCGTCGATGGTCCCGTCGGCGAGGCCCAGGCGGACGGCGGCGACGTCGGCATCGCTTCGGAGCGGCGGATGCACCTTGAACACGGGGTCGTAGGTGGCGCAAGCGGCGTCGGTGAGCGTGAAGTGGTGCGGGGTGGCCTCGGCGGTGACGGGCAGGCCGGCGGCCTTGGCGTCGCGGACCATGGCCACGCTGGCGGCGGTCGAGAGGTGCTGGAGGTGCAGGTGGGCGCCCGTGAGCCGCACGAGGGCGATGTCGCGCATCACCATGAGGTCCTCGGATTCGCCCGGCTGGCCGGGGATCCCGAGGCGGGAGGACCACTCCCCCTCGTGCATGTAGCCGCCCGCCGACAGAGCGGTCACCTCGCAGTGCTGGGCCAGCACCACTGGCCGGCCCAGGCGGTGCGAGAGTCCGGTGCTGTACTCCATGACCCGCCGCATCAGCCGGGGGTCCTGCAGGCCGGTGCCGTCGTCGGTGAAGATCCCGACACCCATGTCGACGAGCTCGCCCAGGGGCGCCATGTCCTCGCCCCGACGCCCGACGGTCATGGCGCCGGTCGGGATGATCTCGCAGGATGTGCCGTGTCCGAGGGTGCGGACCAGCTCGATGACAGCCGGACAGTCCATGGTCGGTTCGGTGTTCGGCATCGCCACCAGGGCCGTGTAGCCGCCCAGGGCTCCACCCCGGGCGCCGGTCTCGATGGTCTCGGCGTCCTCCTGGCCCGGCTGGCGCAGGTGCACGTGGAGGTCGACGAAGCCCGGCGAGACGACGCAACCGGAGGCGTCGAGGTCGGTGTCGCCTGAGAGTCCGGTCCCCACGGCTGCTATCAGGCCATCGTCGCCGACCTCGACGTCGGCGACACGCTCGCCGGACCGGTCGATGACCCGGCCTCCACGCAGGACGATGGTCATGGCCCGACCTCCGATTCGGACCTCTCGAGGAGCTCCCTGCCGGAGCCGAGGAGCAGGAACAGCACCGCCATGCGCACCGAGACCCCGTTGACGACCTGGTCCAGGATCACGGACCGCGGATCGGCGGCGACCTCGGCGCTGAGCTCGACACCCCGGTTGGTGGGGCCCGGGTGGCAGATGAGCCCCTCGGTGGGGAGTCGGGCTGCCCGGGTGGCGTTCAGCCCGTAGTCGGCCACGTACTCGCGCAGCGAGGGGATCAGGCCCTCGGTGATGCGTTCGCTCTGCATGCGGAGCAGGTAGCAGGCGTCGAGCGTGGGCAGGACCTCGTCGAGGTCCTGGGTGACCCTGACCGGCCAGCCGACGAGTGACGGCGGCAGCAGGGTCGTGGGGGCCACAAGGGTGACTTCGGCGCCGAGGGCCGAGAAGGCCAGCACGTTGGACCGGGCAACCCGCGAATGCCGGATGTCGCCGACGATTCCGATGTGCATGCCGTCCAGGGATCCACGGTGCTGTCTGATCGTGTAGGCGTCGAGCAACGCCTGGGTGGGGTGTTCGTGCGAGCCGTCGCCGGCGTTGACGACCGAGGCGTCGGTCCAGTCGGCGATCCGGTGCGGGGTGCCGGCCATGGGGTGGCGCACCACGAGGGCGTCGACGCCGTACGAGGCGATGACGTCGACGGTGTCGCGCAGGCTCTCGCCCTTGCTGAGCGACGACGAGCCGGCGGCGAAGTTGAGCGTGTCGGCGGAGAGCCGCTTGGCGGCCGTGTCGAACGACACCCGCGTCCGGGTGGAATCCTCGAAGAACAGGGTGGCCACGGTCCGTCCACGCAGTGCAGGGACCCTGGCGATCGGGCGCCGGCCGATCTCGGCGAAGGTGTCGGTCAGGTCGAGGAGTTCCTCGATCTCGGCACGGTCCATGCCGTCGATGCCGAGCAGGTGGGCGGTCACGGCGACCTCCGGTTCGCCGACGGGGACTGGCCGGTCACTTCTGCATGACCCCCAGGTCGACGCCCTCGAGGTGGACGTCGACGACCTCGTCGCGGCGGGTCGGCAGGTTCTTGCCCACGAAGTCGGGGCGGATCGGCAACTCCCGGTGGCCACGGTCGACCATGACGGCCAGTTGGATCGCCCGGGGACGACCGAAGTCGCAGACGGCGTCGAGCGCCGCACGGATGGTGCGGCCCGTGAACAGGACGTCGTCGACGAGGACCACGATGCTGTTGTCCAGGTCGACCGGGATGTCGGTGGCGGCCTCGGGAACGACGGGACGCAGGCCGATGTCGTCGCGGTGGAGGGCGACGTCGAGGCGGCCGACGGGCGGGCGGGTTCCATCGATCTCGTCGAGGGCGTCGGCCAGGCGATCGGCGAGTGGCACGCCTCCGGTCTGGAGTCCGATCACGACCACCAGGTCCAGGCCGTGGTTGCGTTCGATCACCTCATGGGCCATGCGACGGACGGCGCGGGCCATGTCGTCGGCGTCCATGATCCGTGCATGGGCAATGAAAACGCCCCCGAATGGGGGCGTCTGACGTCGTTCTCGTTCGGCCACGGGCCTCTACTCCTGGTTCCGTTCGGGCCTCTCGGGACCCGTTTCACGGTCCCGGCGATGCTAGCAGCCTCCGGGGAGCGCGCGTTCCGCGATGTTCGCCACCCAGGCTCCCGTCCGGCCCGAAAGCTCCCGGAAGCCCGCCCGTTCGGCGACCTGGACGGAGGCCGGGTTGTCCGGTCCGACCTGCGCCACCAGGACGCAGAGCCCGAGCCCGTCGTGCGCCCAGTTGGTGAGGAGGCGGGCTGCGGCCGACGCCACCCCGCGACCGCGTGCGGAGGCCATCGACCACCATCCGATCAGGGCGGCACCGCGGTCTGCGTCGAAGGACGAGAGACCGACCTCGCCGAGCACCCGGTCGTCGGCGTCGACGACCGCCAGGTCCAGGGCCAGCCCGAGACGGCGGCGTTCCCTCCCGCCGGCGATCCAGTGCGCCGCACGTTCGACCGTCGGGTCGTCGGGGACGGGCAGTCGCCGGGCGATCTCGGGGTCGACCCAGGCGGCGGCCAGTGCCGTGGCGTCCCCGGCGGCCCAGGGCCGGAGGAGGATTCCGGGATCGCCGACGAGGGGCGGATCCGGGAGGGGGAGCCCACCCGGCGGGAGTCGCCAGGCGCTCACGCCCCGTCGGGGGTCGGCCGGTGTTTCTCGGCGATGCGCGAGACCACCCCGTTGACGAAGCGGCCCGAGCGCTCGGTCGAGTAGTCGGCGGCCAACTCGACGACCTCGGCCAGAACGGCTTCGGTGGGCACGTCGGGTCTGTGGAGCAGCTCGAAGACCGCCATGCGCAGCAGCGCCCGGTCGACTGCCGGCATCCGGTCCGTGCGCCATCCCTCCGAGTAGGAGTCGATCAGGGCGTCGAGTTCGTCGGCGTGGTCGGCCACGCCGCGGACCACGTCGTCGGCGTAGTCGGGAGGGGGCACCGGCTGTGCGGCCAGGACCTCGGCGGGGTCCTCACCCCGGCGGTCGGCGGAGTAGAGGATGCTGAGCGCCGTCTCGCGGGCCTCACGGCGGGACCCGATGCCGCTGCCCGGTTCCGGGTCCGGACGTCCTGCGCTCATGCTCCCGTCCCGGGTCAGCCCCGGCTCAGGTACTCGCCCGAGCGGGTGTCGACCTTGATCGTCTCGCCCTGTTCGATGAACAGCGGCACCTGGACTACGAGGCCCGTCTCGAGCGTGGCCGGCTTGCGGGCGCCGGACACCCGGTCGCCTGCCAGGCCCGGTTCCGTCACGGTGATGACGAGTTCGACCGCTGCGGGCAGTTCGACGCCGATTACCTCGGTGCCGTACATCTGCATGATCGGTGCGCTGCCGTCGACCAGGTAGTCGACCGCCGGGCCGAGCGCCTCCGGCGGGATCGAGATCTGCTCGTAGGTCTCGTTGTCCATGAACACGAAGTCCGGTCCGTCGCGGTACAGGTACTGCATCGACCGCTTGTCGATCATGGCCCGCTCGACCTTTTCGCCGGCCCGGAAGGTCCGGTCGACGCTGCTGCCGGTGCGTGCGTTGCGCAGGGTCGTCCGTACGAAGGCGTGGCCCTTGCCGGGCTTCACGTGCTGGAATTCGACAACCGTGAAGAGCCCATCGCCGAGTTCGAGGGCCATGCCGTTCTTGAGGTCGTTCGTTGTGATTGTCGCCATCTGGTCCTCCGTGGGCGCTCAGTCGGCCCTGGGTGCACGGGTGAGTGCCCGGTGGCCGTCGTCGGTCACGAGCACGGTGTCCTCCCAGCGGACGCCACCCAGCCCGGCGAGGTAGGCGCCCGGTTCGACGGTGACGACGTGGCCGGTGCGCAGGGTACCAGTGGCCGAACCCGACAGGGTCGGGGCCTCGTGGATGTCGAGGCCCACCCCGTGCCCCGTGCCGTGGAGGAATGCGTCGGCCAGGTCGGCATCGGCGAGAACGCCCCGGCATGCGGCGTCGACCTCGGCCAACGGCACGCCGTCGGCCACGCTGGCCAGCCCTGCAGCCTGTGCGGCGCGGACGGCATCGCGCATTTCGTCCTCCTGTCCTCCGGCCCGACCGCCCACCCGAAACGAACGGGTCATGTCGGAGCGGTAGCCGTCGACGACCGAACCGAAGTCGCAGACGACGAGGTCGCCTTCCCGGAGGGTCCGGTCGGTGGGTCGGGCATGGGGCAGGGCGCTGTTGGGGCCGGCGGCGACGATCGTCACGAAGGCACGGTCGTCAGCGCCCCGGGTGCGGATGCCGTGGTCGATGGCCGCTGCCACGTCGCGTTCGCTGACCCCGACGGCAAGCAGTTCGACGGCGTCGGCGAGGGCGGCGTCGGCGATGGCTGCCGCCGCCTCGATGCGGGCGACCTCGCCCTCGTCCTTGACCTGTCGGAGTTCCTCGACCAGGCCTTCGGTGGCCACCAGGCCTGAACCGTCGAACCAGTCGGCGAGGCGGCGTTGCTCGGACCAGGTCACCGAACCGGCTTCGAGGCCCACCCGGTCGGATCCCCTGAGCCTGTCGACCACCAGGGACCGACGGTCCGTGCCTGCGATGGCGACCTCGGTGCCCGACTCGGCGACCTGCGTCGGCGCCTGCTCGGCGTAGCGGCCGTCGGTGACCAGCAGCGCTGCGTCGGCGCCCACCAACAACTCCCCCGCCGAGCCGGTGAAGCCGGTGAGGTACCGGATGTTGGTGGGGTTCGTGACCACGAGTGCGTCGACCCCGGCGACATCGAAGCCGGCCCGGAGGCGGTCGAGCCGCCCGGCCACCTCCGGCGGCGGAAGGCCGCCCGTCAACGGCCCAGCAATGCGACCGCGGCCTGCACCGCCAGCCGGTAGCCGTCGGCGCCGAACCCGGCGATCGAACCGGAGGCCACCGGTGCCACGACCGAGGTGTGTCGCCATGGCTCCCTGCTCGCCGGGTTCGACAGGTGGACCTCGACCACGGGTCCGTCGAAGGCAGCCAGGGCGTCGTGGATGGCCCAGGCGTAGTGGGTGAAGGCTCCGGGGTTGATCACGATGGCGGCGCACCGGCCCCGGGCAGAGTGGATCGCTTCGACCAGCTCGCCCTCGTGGTTCGACTGCAGGTGCTCGACTTCGAGCCCGTGGTCGGCCGCCGCTGCCTCCACGACCGCAAGGTGGTCGGCCAGCGTTTCGTTGCCGTAGACGTCGGGCTGGCGCTCGCCCAGCAGGTTCAGGTTGGGGCCGGAAAGGACCAGCAGGGTCTGGTTCGTCATGTTGGCTCCTGTTTCTTCATTGGTGATGCTCAGCGGACCCGGTCGAGCACCTGCTCGACCAGAGACACTTCCACGCCGGCGACCACCTCGACGCCGGCCGGGCCATCGAGGGCGAACGTGAAGCCGTCGACGGCCTTCTTGTCCCGACCCATGGCGGCGAGGAGTTCTGCGTCGTCGGCATCGTCGGGGATGCAGGTGGGCAACCCGTATCCCTCGACGATCCGGCGATGTTCGGCCATCCGCTCGTCGTCGATGCGGCCCAGGGCCCGCCCGAGCTCTGCTGCGTAGACGAGCCCGATGGCCACCGCCTCACCGTGTCGCAGGCCGTAGCCACCGGTCGCCTCGAGGGCGTGTCCGAGCGTGTGTCCGTAGTTGAGAACGGCCCGACGCCCGGCCTCCCGCTCGTCGTCGGCCACCACCCGTGCCTTGATCCCGACGCAGAGGGCGATCTGGTCTTCGAGGTCGAGGCCGGCGAGGTCGTCACCGCCGAGGAAGTGGTACTTGGCCATCTCGCCGAGCCCGCAGCGCATCTCGGCCTCGGGCAGGGTCTCGAGCGCCGTCGTATCGCACAGCACGGCCGAAGGCTGCCAGAAGGCCCCGACGAGGTTCTTGCCCTCGGGCAGGTTGACGCCGGTCTTACCACCGATGGCGGCATCGATCTGTGCCAGCAGCGAGGTGGCCACGTGCACGACGGCGACACCCCGGTGGTACGTGGCTGCAGCGAATCCGGCCACGTCGGTGACCACCCCGCCGCCCACGCCGACGACGACGTCGCCCCGGGTGAGCCCCCACCCGGCGAAGGAACGGCAGAGGCCCTCGACGGTCGCCATCGACTTGGCTGCCTCGCCGTCGTCGATGGCGAAGACCTCCTGGTCCAGGCCGGATTCCACGGCGTGGCCGATGTTCGACTGGGTCACGATCGCCGCACGCCGGGCCCGGCCCGGCAGGACCTCCGCGAGGTGCGCTGAAGCGCCGGGGCCCACGAGGACCGGATACGACCGGTTCCCGGGCAGGGTGACGTCGACGCGGATCATGCCGGGGCTCCCTGCCGGCCTTCGAGGAAGACGCTCACCTCGTCGGCGACCTCGTCTGCGGACCGGTTGTCGGTGTCGACGGCGAGGTCCGCCGCCGCCTCGTAGAGGGGCGCCCGCTCCTCGGCAAGGCGGCGCAGGACGTCGACCGGCGAGCCGTCCTCGAGGAGTGGTCGGCCATGTCCGTCGCCGACCCTTGCGGCGGCTGTTTCCGCGGTCGCCCGCAACCAGACCACGTACGATCGGGTGCACAGGGCATCCCGGTTCGACGACCGGCCGAGTACGCCGCCACCGGTGGACAGGATGATCGGTTCGAACAGTTCGAGGGCCCGTTCGAGGCTGGCCTGTTCGGCGTCGCGGAAGCCCTCTTCTCCGAGTTCGTCGAACAACACGCCGATGCTGCGTCCGGTGTCGGCCTGCACCCAGCGGTCGAGGTCTATGTGGCGGCGCCGGACCCGCTCTGCCACGAGGGCGCCTACGGATGTCTTGCCGGTGCCCATGCCTCCGACGAGTGCAAGGTGGGGTCGCCCTTCGGTGGCCATGGGGGCAGGCTAGCGACGGGGCCACTCCCGGCCGGGTGAATAGTGGCAGGAGCGGCGCCGATGCCGGCTCACGGGCTCCACACCGTGACGAGCAGCGTCGCCGTAAGCAGGCCCGGGCCGAACGGCAGCGGCCCCGTTCCGAGTCGCCCCCTGCGGACGATCAGGCCGCCGGCGACGGTCAGCAGCGCCGCCAGGGTCGTGACGGCGGCGATCCCGGTGGCGATTTCGTCGCCGCTCGCCCATCCGACCTGGATGCCCAGGGGCACCGCCAGGCGCACGTCGCCGCCACCGAGGGACAGGGGTGAGGCCAGGTGCAGCCCGAGCAGCAGGCCGCCGAATACCAGTCCACCGACCAGCGCCCAGCCGAGGCGTGCACCGTCGCCACCTGCGAGCACGTCGATTCCGTGGATCACGACCAGCCCGACGGCGAGGGCCCAGATCCACCGGGTGGGCAGGCGCTGCTCGCGAAGGTCGATGCGTGCGAGGAGGATCGAGCCGACGAGCAGCCAGGCCAGGGCGGCGACGGCCACGGAGGTGTGTTGTGTCAGACGGCCGGGCGTGCGGCGAGCGCCGCACGGGCGGCCGCTTCCATGGCCGCCACCGGTGCCTCGACCCCGGTCCAGAGCGAGAAGGCACGGGCGGCCTGGAAGAGCAGCATCGAGAGGCCGCCGTGGGCCTCGATCCCCTGTCGGCGCAGGGCCGCCAACCAGGGCGTCTCCAGCGGGTGGTAGATCAGGTCGACGGCGACCTGTCCTACCCTCAGCGCATGCGGGTCGACCGGCATTTCGCCGTCCGGCCCTCCCGACATGCCGACAGGGGTGGCGTTGACCACCACGTCGGCCTCGGCGATGGCAGGTGCCGCGAGGTCCGGCGCGACGACGCGACCGACGGCGCCGGCCAGTTCTGCCGCCGACCCGGCACGGTCGGGGGTCCGGTTGACCACGGCTATGTCGGCGGCTCCTACTGCACCACATGCCTCGACGACGGCCCTGGCTGCTCCTCCGGCGCCGATGACGACCACGGACCGGCCCTCGACGGTGATCCCGGCATCGTGGGTCAGCCCATCGAGGAAGCCGCCGCCGTCGGTGTTGTGGCCGGTCAGGCGACCGTCGACGGGAACGAGGCAGTTCGCTGCTCCGAGGCGGGCCGCTGCGTCCGTCAGTTCGTCGGCGAGCTCCGCCGCCGCCGCCTTGTGCGGCATCGTCACGGACAGACCGGAGAGGCCGAGGGCCCGCATGCCGTCGAGCGCCCGGGCGAGGTCGCCATCGGCCACCTCGAACGCCGTGAACGTCCAGTCCAGGCCGGTGCCGGCGAAGGCGGCGTTGAGCAGGGTCGGCGAGAGGGAGTGGCGGACCGGCGAGCCGACGACCGCTGCCAGGCGGGTGCTGCCGCTGACCGGTGGCCGAAGGTCCGCCGGTGAGGTCGATGTCATGTCCTGTTCACCCACAACCCAGATTCTTCTCCACGCAGACCTGTCGCGCACGCTCGAATTCCTCGGCGGTCACCGCGAACGTGTGTGCACCGGACACGCCGCCCTCGTCGGTGCGGACGTAGTACATCCAGGGGCCGTCGGTCGGGTCGAGGGCCGCCTCGAGGGATTCCCGCCCCGGAGCGGCGATGGGCGTCGGGGGCAGGCCCGGCGTCACCCGGGTGTTCCACAGCGAATCGAATGCCAGGTCTTCGCTGGTCAGCGGCTCTCCGGCGGTCTTGCCGACGGCGTAGCGGGTGCTTGCATCGATGCCCAGGGTCCAGCCCTTCTCGATCCGGTTGTGGATGACCCGGCTGATGCGCCCCCGGTCGTCGTCGATGCGGGCCTCCTCCTCGATGAGCGAGGCGACGATCACCGCCTCGTACGGCGTCAGGCCGAGGCCGGCGGCACGCTCCTCTATTCCCAGGTCGGTGACCACGGTGAGGAACTGTCGGTGCATCCTGGTGACGAGGTCGAGTTCGTCGGCGAGGGATTCCTCGGCCAGTTGGTAGGTGTCGGGGAAGAGCAGGCCCTCGACCAACAGGTAGGGCAGGCCCTCGGGGTAGTGCTCCCAGACGAGGCGCTCGCTGATTAGGGCGGCCCGCAGTTCGTCCTCTGCGAAGGCGGGCATCTGCTCGACGAGCCGGGTGACGGTCTGTGCGAGGGTCAGGCCCTCGGGCACCATCACCGTTATGACCTCCTCGGGGAGCGGGCCCTCGTTCATGCGGTCGACGACGTCCTGGAAGGCCAGGTGCTCACGCAGCACGTATTCTCCCGCCTTGAACGAGTACTCGACGTCCACCGGGCATTCGATGAGCCAGCGCAGCGCCGACGGGCAGCGCATCCACTGACGGAACATGGCGGGGTTGTCGACGATGTCGGCGGTGCCGAGCGCCACGGCGACGTCGTTGGTCGACCATCCTTCCTCGATCACGAACCGGACGTCCTCGCCGAAGAGGCGCTCGGGCCGCATCTGGTCGTCCGCCCAGTCCGTGACCATCCGGTACCCCACCACGAAGGTCATGAAGATGGCGAACACCACGAGGCCCCAGCGGGGCAGCGGACCCCAGGATGGACGGTGGCGGACCCAGCGGACATCGGACCGGGCCTCCTCGCCGGGCTCGAACACGGTTCCCTCGTCGGATTCGTCGAACACCGTCGGGCCCCACACCATCGCCTCGCCGACGGCTTCCTCGGTGGGCACCGCCGGCACGCCGCCCGGCATCGTGGGGTGGTCGCCTGGCGGGACGGGGGGTGCCGGAACGGTCGGCGGCTGGCCTGCGACCCGGGCGCCGATCGTCGCCGAGGAACGCCCCTGGGGTGACAGGTCTGCCGAGGAGAGGGCCTTCGGCGCGTCGTTGCCTTCTTCGGGGGGCATCTCGTCGCTCACGAGGTCGCCTCCCCGCTGCGAGCGTCGAGCCAGGCCTGGAGCAGGACGGCGGCAGCCATCTGGTCGACGACCTTGCGCTGGGCCCTGGCGTCCAGGCCTGCTTCGCTCAGCCGGCGTTCGGCGCTCACGGTCGTCAGGCGCTCGTCGTGGGTCTCGACCGGCACGTCGAGGAACCGGGCGAGTTGACGGGACTCGGCGAGCATTGCCTCGGCCGCCGGTCCGGTGCCCCCGTCGAGCGAGTACGGGACGCCCACGACGACGACCTCGACCTCCCATTCGGCCACGAGGTCGGCAACCGCACGGTGGTCGCGTGTCCGGTCGCCGGTGCGGTGGAGGACATCGGCCGGCGTTGCCAGCCGGCCATCCGGGTCGCTGACAGCGATGCCGATCCGCTTCGAGCCGAGGTCGAGGCCCAGGGCACGCACGCCGTTCGGCTCAGCCGGCGGCGGCGCGGGCCTGCTCGAGCGCCTCGTCCAGGTGCTCGGGGGCCCGACCGCCGATGATCGTGAGGCTGGGATTCGGGCGGCCGCCGCCTCCGATGGTCTTTGCCGCCTCGGCGACGAGGGCGCCGGCGTCGAGCCCGCTGTCCGGTGCGACGGTCGAGACGAGGGCCGCTCCCCCGTCCTCCGGGGCGGTCGCCAGGACAACGGCGCGGATGCCGTCCCGGTCGCGTACGGCGATGGCCAGGTCCCTGAGTCCGTCCCGGTCGATGTCGTCGATGCGACGGACTACGAGTCCGGCCTCGGCACCTTCGACGAGTTCGTCAACCCGGCCCAGCGCCGACTGGCGTCGCAGGTCCTCAACCTGGCGTCGCAGGTCCCTGGCCTCCGCGACCCGCTTTCGAATCCCGTCGAGAACGTCGTCGACGGGGACGCCGACCAGGTCGGCTGCCTCGACGAGGGTGTCTTCGGCGCTGCGCAGCCGGTCGATCGACGCGGCGCCGGTGACCGCTTCGAGTCGACGGATGTTGGAGCCGATCGAGCCCTCGCTGACGATCTTGAGGAGTCCGATGTCGCCGAGGGCGGAGACGTGGGTGCCGCCGCAGAGTTCGATCGAGTTCGGTCCCGCCTGCAGGACCCGGACCGTGTCGCCGTACTTGTCGCCGAAGAAGGCGATCGCACCGAGCGCCTCTGCCTCGTCCCTGGTGGCCTCGAAGTGGTTGCAGGCGGCGTTGCCGAGGACCTCGGCGTTGACCAGGTCCTCGATCTCGACGACCTGCCCGTCGGTCAGGCCCTCGTAGTGGCTGAAGTCGAAGCGCAGGCGGTCGGGCCCGACCCACGAGCCCTGCTGCTTGACGTGGTCGCCGAGGACCCGCCGGAGGGCCCAGTGGAGGATGTGGGTGCCGGTGTGGTTGCGCCTGATGGCGGCTCGACGGTCGGTGTCGATGGACGCCCGCACGGTCTGGCCGACCTCGACGGCACCGTCGACCGCCTCGACGTGGTGGCAGTGGAGGCCGTCGAGGGCGAGGGTCGTGTCGAGGACCCGCAGCGTGCCCGTCGACGACCCGACCGTTCCGGTGTCGCCGATCTGCCCACCGGACTCTGCGTAGAACGGCGTGCGGTCCAGGACGAGGACCCCGTCGGCTATGGAGAGCACCTCGGCGTCGCACTCGTCGACCTCGCGTCCGACGAACTCGGTGGGCCCGTGGGCCTCGAGGACGTGGCGTAGGTCGCCGTCGCCGGACCGGGCCCCGGCATCCTTTCTTGCGGCCTTGGCGCGGTCCTTCTGTCCGGCCATGGCCGCATGGAAGCCGTCGAGGTCGATGCGCACCTCCCGTTCGGCGGTTATCTCCTCGGTCAACTCCAGGGGGAAGCCGTAGGTGTCGTGGAGCTTGAAGGCCACCTCGCCGTCGAGGGCGGCATCCCCGGCGAGGGCGGCGAGGGCGGTGTCGAGAATGGCCATGCCCGATCGGAGGGTCTCGCGGAACCGTTCCTCCTCGCGGTCGAGCACGCCGCGTACGAAGTCATGGTTGCGGACGAGTTCGGGGTAGTCGGCGCCCATGATCTCGACGAGGGAATCGAGAAGGCCCGGCATGATCTGGTCCTCGACGCCGAGCAGCCAGGCGTGGCGGACTGCACGTCGGATGATGCGGCGCAGCACGTAACCGCGGTCCTCGTTGCTGGGGAACACCCCGTCGCCGATGAGGAAGGCAGAGGAACGGATGTGGTCGGCGAGGATGCGCTGTGAGACGTCCGAGCGCGGGTCCGATCCGGGGGCGACTCCGCTGAGTCCGCCGATGGTCTCGAGCAGTCGGACGAACTCGTCGGTCTCCCACACGGAGTCGACGCCCTGCAGCACGGAGAGGATCCGTTCGAGCCCGGCGCCGGTGTCGATGGAGGGCTTCGGCAGCGGCGTCATCGAGCCGTCCCCGTGCTGCTCGAACTGCATGAAGACGAGGTTCCAGATCTCGATGAAACGCTCGGGGTCGCCGTGTTCCGGTCCGCCGTCGGCACCGAACTCGGGGCCCTTGTCCCAGAAGATCTCGGAACAGGGGCCGCAGGGTCCGGTGTCGGCCATGCGCCAGTAGTTGTCCTCGTCGAGTCGCTGGATGCGTTCGGCCGGCACACCGACCTCGTCGCGCCAGATGGCCTCGGCGTCGTCGTCGCTGACGTGGACGGTGATCCAGATGCGCTCGGGGTCGAGGCCGAGGTGGGTGGTGACGAAGTCCCAGGCGAAGGCGCAGGCGTCGGACTTGAAGTAGTCGCCGAAGCTGAAGTTGCCCATCATCTCGAAGAAGGTGAGGTGGCGGCTGGTGCGGCCCACCTCGTCCAGGTCGTTGTGCTTGCCGCCGGCGCGAACGCACTTCTGGATGGTGACGGCCCGATCCCACGGCGCCTGCTGCTCGCCGACGAAGTACGGCTTGAACGGCACCATCCCCGCCACGGTGAAGAGCAGCGTCGGGTCGTGCGGGATCAGGCTGGCCGAGGCCTCGTGGTGGTGCCCGTGTCCGGCGAAGAAGTCGACGAACGCCCGACGGATGCTGCGCGCGGTGGCGGTTTCTTCGGACATGGCAGGTCAGCCTACCGGTGGGCCCTTCCGGGCTCGGGTCAGGAACCCGGCCTGCGCCGCCTGAGGCCGGAGAGGAGCCCGACCAGGCGCATGAGCGGCGACGAGGTGAGGGTTGCGGCACTTTCGATGGTGGCTCCGATCCTGCCCGCCGACTCGCGCAGGCCCTCGGCGGTATCGAGGAGGTCCTCGACACGGTCGAGGTCGCCGGCCGTCCGTTCGACCATCCGGTGCATGTCGGCTATCAGCGGGACCGCCTCGCGGTGCAGTGCGTCCACCGCAGCGTGCAGGTCCCTGAGCATGCGGGCCAGTCGCGCCACGGCCACGAGCAGGAGCCCGAGGCACGCCACGGCCACGATGAGGGCGGCCCATCCGATGTTCATGGGGTCTCCTCCGGATCGGACCGTTCGGCGAGGCGGCGGGCCACCTCGGCCTCGTGGCCGTGTGGTGACGGCTCGTAGTACACGTTTCCCTCCACCTCCTCGGGGCGGTGCGCCTGTTCGACCCAGCCCCTCGGGTCGTCGTGCGGGTAGTCGTATCCATCTCCGTGGCCCAACCCGGCAGCCCCCTTGTAGTGGGCGTCGCGCAGGTGCGGCGGCACCAGGCCGGTACCGGGTGCCCGTGCGTCGACCGCCGCTGCGGCGAGCGCCCGGTAGACCCGGTTCGACTTGGGGGCGGTCGCGAGGTGCACGACGGCCTGTGCCAGGTTGAGGCGTGCCTCGGGCAGGCCGACGAACTCGACTGCCCTGGCGGCGGCGTCGGCGACGACGAGCGCCATCGGGTCGGCCATGCCGATGTCCTCGCTGGCCAGGATGACGAGCCGGCGGGCGATGAACCGGGCCTCCTCCCCCGCTTCGAGCATGCGGGCCAGCCAGTAGAGGCCGGCGTCCGGGTCGGATCCCCGGATGCTCTTTATGAAGGCGCTGATGACGTCGTAGTGTTCGTCCCGGCCGTAGCGGACCGCCTTGGTGCCGAGTGCGGCCTCGGCGTCTTCGAAGGTGACGGTGGGATCCTCATGGCCGGCGGCGATTGCGACGGCGACCTCGAGGCTGGTCAGGGCGAGGCGTCCGTCGCCGGCCGCCCGGTCGACCAGCAGGTCGAGCGCCTCGTCGGTTGCGGTCGCCTCCTCGGCCCCGAGGCCCCGGCACAGCAGTCGGTGGGTGGCCTCGACGTCGAGGGGTTCGAGGCGGAACAGCGTGGAGCGTGACAGCAGGGGTGGGTTGACCTCGAAGTAGGGATTCTCCGTCGTGGCGCCGACCAGCACGAGCAGTCCGGACTCCACGGATGGCAGCAGGGCATCCTGCTGGGCCTTGTTGAAGCGGTGGACCTCGTCGAGGAACAGGATCGTGCCGACGTCGCGTTCGCCGAGCCGGGCCGTAGCGGCTGCTGTCACCTCGCGCACGTCCTTGACGCTGGCGTTCACTGCTGAGAGTTCCACGAACTCCTTGGCGGTGACGCGGGCGATAAGCCGGGCCAGCGAGGTCTTGCCGGTGCCCGGTGGCCCCCAGAGCACCACCGACGAGAGCCGGTCGGCCTCGATGAGGCAGCGCAGGGGCTTTCCCTCGCCCACGAGGTGGGCCTGGCCGACGATGTCGTCCAGGCAGGTGGGACGCAGGCGGTCGGCGAGCGGTGCCCGTCGGGCCAGGCGCTGCCCGACCGCCGAGGCGAACAGGTCGTCGATCACGACGCCGAACCTAGCGGCCGCCGCCGGGATGGGAGGGGCGCCGTCCGGACGGCCACGCCGAGCAACAGGCGTCGACGACGGAGCGGGCGAACGTCGAAGGTCCCGCCGCCACGAGGTCCCGGTTGAACACCTCGGGACAGAGCAGCGGCGTCGCACCGATTCCCTCCATGACGGACGCCAGGGCGGCGAAGTCGACGACGCCCTCCCCCGGCAGGGGACGCGACGCCATCGCCTCGGTCATCGGGTCGTCGCCCGGAACTTCGGCGGCGTCGCAGAGTTGCACCACCTGAATGGCGGAACCGGGGAGGCCCGCAAGGAACTCGGGGCACGGGCCACCGGGCTGGCGCTGCCAGTGCCAGGTGTCGAGCAGGATCCCACCGTTGGGCCTCCCGGCCGCCGCGACCAGCCGCCACGCGGTCTGCAGGTCGGGAATGCCGGTCCACGGCAGGAACTCGAGCGCCACACTGATGTCCCGCTCGGCGGCCCGGTCACACAGGTCGGCGAAGCCGACGACTGCCCGGTCGCTGTCGGCAAGTGCAGGTTCGAGCATGACGGCCACGACCTGGTGGGCACCCAGCGCTTCTGCCAGGTCGAGGGTGAGGTCGCCGTCCAGGTCGATGCCGTCCGCTGCCGCCCAGCCGGTGGCCGCCTCGACCACCCGGACCTCGAGTCCCCGTTCGGCCACCTCCCGGGCGAACACCCCCGGGTCGGGATCGAGGTTAGTGACGTGCAGGCTCCAGGCCGATACGCCACCGCAACCGTTCTCGACGGCGGCGTCGAGTCCGGAGAGGATCGTCGCAGCGTCGGCTGCGAAGGGATTCGGTATCAGGGTCGCCAGGCAGGGCCCCAGGTCGTCTGGGGCCGTCACTGCTTCGGGGGCAGCACCCGCAGGCCGAGTTCCTCGAGGTGGCGGTCGTCGATAGCCGTCGGCGCTCCCGTGAGCGGATCGGCACCCGACTGTGTCTTCGGGAAGGCGATCACCTCGCGGATGTTGTCCTCGCCTGCGAGGATGGCGACGAGGCGATCCATGCCGAAGGCGAAGCCGGCGTGGGGTGGCGCTCCGTAGCGGAAGGCGTCGAGCAGAAAGCCGAACTTCTCCTGGGCCTCCTCGGTGCCGATGCCGAGCGTGGCGAAGATCTTCTCCTGGACCTCGCGGCGGTGGATCCGGACGCTGCCCGAACCCAGTTCCCAGCCGTTGACCACCAGGTCGTAGGCCTGGGACCGCACCTCGAGCAGGTCGCCCGATTCGAGGAGGTCGAGATCGTCCTCGTGCGGCATCGTGAACGGATGGTGGGCGGGGATCGGGTTGCCGGCCTCGTCCCGGCCCTCGTACAGGGGAAAGTCGACGACCCACAGGAAGTTCAACCCACCCTCGGTGACCGGGGGTCGGCCCAGTTCGAGGCGCAGCAGGCCGAGCACGTGGCGGGTCCTGCGGCGCTCGTCGGCCACGAGGAACAACAGGTCGCCGTCCTCGGCGGCCATTGCGGTCCGCAGGGCAGCCATCTCGTCTTCGGAAAGGAACTTGGCGACCGGCGAGTTGAGGCCATCGGCCTCGACGCGCATCCAGACCAGGCCCTTGGCGCCCCACTGCCTGCACTGGTCGGTCAGGTCGTCGAGCCGGCTGCGGGAAACATCGGCGCCGCCCGGCACCCGGATGCCCTTGATGCAGGGCGCCCGGAATGCCCGGAACTCCGTGTCGGCGAACACCTCGGTCAACTCGACCAACTCGAGCCCGAAGCGGGTGTCGGGCTTGTCGGAGCCGAAGCGTTCCTGGGCTTCGAGCCAGGTCATGCGTGGGAACTCTCCGGGGCGCTCACCGGTCACCGCCTCCACAGCGGCGCTCACCGCATGTGTGATGAATCCCAGGACGTCGTCCTGGTCGACGAAGCTGGCCTCGGCATCGAGTTGCATGAACTCGAACTGGCGATCGGCACGCAGGTCCTCGTCGCGGAGGCAGCGGGCGATCTGGTAGTAGCGGTCGACGCCGCCCACCATGCAGAGTTGCTTGAAGATCTGCGGGCTCTGTGGCAGGGCGTAGAACGCTCCCGGCTCCTTGCGGGACGGCACGACGAAGTCGCGTGCGCCCTCCGGCGTGCTGGCGATGAGCATCGGCGTCTCGACCTCGATGAAGCCCTGCTCCTCCATGGCGCCCCGTATGGACGAGTTGACCGTGGCCCGGACCTCGAGGTTGCGCTGGAGGCGGGAGCGGCGGAGGTCCACGTACCGGTGGCGTAGGCGCAGCACCTCGTCGACGTCGGTGCGGTCGTCGATCGGGAACGGTGGTGGCTCGGACCGGGCGAGGATCGTCACCTCGGCTGCTTCGACCTCGACCATGCCGGTGGCCAGCGCCTCGTTGGCGGTTTCGTCGGGCCGTGCGCGCACGGTGCCGGTCACCTGGAGGACGAACTCGGATCGCAGGTCGTGGGCTCCGTCCACGACGACCTGGACGACGCCGCTGCGGTCGCGGAGGTCGACGAAGGCGAGGTGCTCACCGTGCTCGCGGACGCTGTCGACCCAGCCGCACAGGGTGGCCTCGGAGCCGATGTCGTCTGCTCGCAGGTCACCGCACCGGGTGGAGCGCATGGAGGTGGTGTAGTCGGGGGTCGGGCGGTCGGTCACTGAAGCCTCGTTCGCAGGTTCTCGATCAGGTCGGTTCGTGCCACGGTCTCCTGGCCGGCGTCGCCGCGCAGGTCCCGGACGGTGGCGTTGCCGCCGGAGCGCTCGTCCTCGCCGATGATCACGGCGATGGCGGCTCCGCTGCGGTCGGCGGCCTTCATCTGGGCCTTCATCGAGCGGTCGTCCCAGGCCCGGTCGGCGCGTAGCCCCGCCCGCCGCACCTCGTCGGTTACGAGGACCGCCTCGTCGCCGCCACAGGTGTCGACGACGAATACGTCGACGGCCGATGCGGGAGCGTCGAACACGGCTTCGGCGTCACAGGCCAGCAGCGTGCGGTCGACTCCGAGGGCGAAGCCGACGCCCGGCGTCGGCGGCGCCCCCATCGCCTCGGCCAGGCGGTCGTAGCGCCCGCCCCCGCCGATGGCGTCCTGGGCGGCGTCGAGTGCCTCGGCCGTGAACTCGAAGGTGGTGCGCAGGTAGTAGTCGAGGCCCCGTACCAGGCGTGGTGAAACCGTGTAGGGGATGCCGAGTGCGTCGAGTGCAGCCCGGACACCTGCAAAGTGTGTGGCCGCATCGTCCGACAGGAAGTCGGGCATCTGCGGTGCTGCATCGATGAGTTCGGCGTCCTCGGTGCGTGGGGAGTCGAGCACCCGCAGCGGGTTCGTGGTGAGCGTCTTGCGGGACTCCGCTGAGAGGGCGTCGGCGTCGGCCGAGAAGTGGGCGGTGAGGGCTTCGACGTAGCGGGCCCGGTCGTCCGGGTTGCCGAGCGAGTTGAGCAGCAGGGTCACCTGTCGCAGGCCGAGCCGCTCGTAGAAGCGCCAGGCCAGGGCGATGACCTCGGCGTCGAGGTGGGGGTCGTCGGGACCGAGGGCCTCGACGCCGACCTGGTCGAACTGCCGGAAGCGACCCTTCTGTGCCCTCTCGTAGCGGAAGTTGGGTCCGGCGTACCAGACCTTCCATGGCACGACCGGTCGGTGTTCGGCGAATGCCCGCACGACCGAGGCCGTCTGCTCGGGCCGCAGGGCGATGCTGCGGCCGCCCTTGTCGAGGAATTCGTACATCTCCTTCGCGACGACGTCCGTGGCATCGCCCAGGCGGCGGAACACGTCGACGTGTTCGAACATGGGTGGCACCACGTGCGTATAGCCGGCAGCGCCGACCACGTCGGCGAACACCTCGACCAGCCTCCGCCAACGGGCGGAGTCCGGCCAGAGGATGTCGCGTGTGCCCTTCGGGGCCCGATAGATGGAGTCGGCCACGAGGCCAGAGGTTACCGGTGGCCCCCGGCCTCGGTCCGGGATCCGGTCAGGAGTTGCTGCCGGGCACCACCCGGTACACGTCGTAGACCGAGTCGATGTCGCGGATCTGGTGCAGTACGCGCTCGAGGTACCCGACGTCGCCCATCTCGAACTCGAAGCGCATCCGGGCCACCCGGTCGGTTCCGCTCGTCATGGTCGAGTTGCTGAGCACGTTGACCCGGTGGTCGGCGAGCACGGACACGACATCGTGCAGCAGCAACGGCCTGTCCAGGGCCTTGACCTCGAACGAGGCTACGAAGTGGGCGGTGGTCTGTTCGTCCCAGTCGACGTCGATGAGGCGGTCGGGTTGGCCCCCCGACAGCGACACGGCGTTGGCGCAGTCGGCGCGGTGGACCGACACGCCGCGTCCCCGTGTGACGAAGCCCATGATCTCGTCGGGCGGTACCGGCGTGCAGCAGCGGGATAGACGGACCATGACATCGTCGAGGCCCTCGACGTGGACGCCGACCGAGCCACGGTCGCGTCGCAGCGGACGCTGGGCGAGGGCGGCGACCGACAGGTGTTCGGCGACTTCCGGGGTGTGTTCGCGCAACTGTCGCTCGACCCGGCCGATCACGGCCCGGGCCGACACGTGGTGCTCTCCGATGGCTGCGAACAGGGAGTCGAGGTCCGTGTAGTTCATCGACTCGCCGATTTCGGCCAGCACGTCACCGTCGAGGATCTCCTTGATCGGGAGGCCGACGCGCCGGAGTTCCTGGACGAGGTCGTCGTGGCCGGTGTCGATGGCCTCGGTGCGACGCTCCTTCGTGTGCCAGTGGCGGATCTTGTTGGCCGCTCGGTGGCTGGCGACGAACTTCAGCCAGTCCCTGCTGGGACCGGCTCCGGGCTGCTTCGAGGCGATGACCTCGACGGTCTCGCCGGACTCGAGGCGGGTGTCGAGCGGTACCAGGCGTCCCTCGACGCGTGCACCGATACAGGCGTCCCCGACCTCGGTGTGGATGGCGTAGGCGAAGTCGACGGGTGTGGCACCGATGGGCAGGGAGACGACCCGGCCCTGTGGCGTGAAGACGTAGACCTCGTCCTGTTCGAGGTCGGTCTTGAGGTTGTCCATGAACGTCCCGTGGTCGGGTGTGTCGTCCTGCCATTCGACGATGCGTCCCAGCCACGCCATCTCGTCGGACGGGAGAGTGCCCTTGTAGTCCCAGTGGGCGGCCACGCCCGTCTCGGCCCGTCGGTGCATCTCGACGGTGCGGATCTGGAACTCGACCTGCTTGCCCTGGGGTCCGATGACCGTGGTGTGCAGCGACTGGTAGAGGTTGAACTTGGGCATGGCCACGTAGTCCTTGAAGCGCCCCTGCACCGGCACCCAGACGGCGTGGATCACGCCGAGGGCGGCGTAGCAGTCGCGCACCGTCTCGACCACCACCCTGATGCCGACCAGGTCGTGGATCTCGTCGAAGGGGCGACCCTTGATGATCATCTTCTCGTAGATGCTCCAGAGGTGCTTGGGGCGACCGTCGACGTCGGCCTCGATGCCGAACCCCTGCAGCCTCTGATTGACCTCGCCGACGACCTGGTCGAGATAGAGGTCGCGTTCGGGCGCCCGATCCTGGACCATCTGGTCGATCTGGCTGTAGCGCTTCGGGTGCAGCGTTGCGAGGGCGAGGTCCTCGAGCTGCACCTTGACCTCCTGCATGCCGAGCCGGTGGGCCAGGGGGGCATAGATGTCGAGCGTTTCGCGTGCCACGCGCTGCTGCTTGGACTCGGGGAGAGCGGCCACGGTCCTCATGTTGTGCAGGCGGTCGGCCAGCTTGATGATCAGGACGCGCAGGTCCTTGGCCAGCGCAACGAGCATCTTGCGCATGCTGGCGGCCTGCTGTTCCTCCCTGCTCTCGAAGGTGAGGCGGTCGAGCTTGGTGACCCCGTCGACGATCCGGGCCACGTCGGTACCGAAGTCCCGCTCGAGGTCGCCGAGGTCGATGAGGGTGTCCTCGACTGCATCGTGGAGGAGCGCAGCGGCCACCGTGATGTCGTCGAGCCCCTGGCGGGCGACGATCGTGGCCACCGAGAGCGGATGGTTGATGTAGGGCTCACCGGACTTGCGGATCTGGCCCTCGTGGGCACGCAGCGCCACCTGGTAGGCGCGCTCGATGAGGTCGGCGTCGGTGTCGGGGTGGTGTTCGAGGAATGCCGTCAGCAGCAGCGACGTCTCCTCGACGGCCTGCTGCGGTTTGCGGCGCCACGGCAGCACCCGACCGGCGGTGGCCATGTCAGTGCCGTCCGGTTCGGGCGTCCTGGTCGGACAGGTTCCTCATCCCTCCACGGTAGCGGTCGGCGGCCACCGGCCCGATTTCGTGCGGGACCCGGGAGGGTCAGCGGCGCCGCTTCTTGCGGGGGCGTGGAGGTGCCCCGCTGCCCGTACCGGCAGGTCGGGCTGTCGGAGCAGGGCGTCGGCGGGCAGGCCCACTGGCCCGTCCGGACGGACCGCCGGAGCGTGCATCGGGGACCGAGGCCTCGCTGCGGCCGATGGTCCGGGTCGGCCCGTCGAGCAGGCCGCGTCCCGAGAGCTTGTCCCGGACCTGGACCCACCGCTGCTCGCCCTCCTTGAGGCGGGCGACCATGGCTGCGGCGAGGAACAGCGACGAGTACGAGCCGACGACGATGCCCACGAGGAGGGCGAGGGCGAACTCGCGCAGGGCCGTTGCTCCGAGCACCACCGAGCCGATCACGAGGAGTGACAGCACGGGCAGCGCCGAAGTGATGCTGGTGTTGATCGAACGCATGGCGACGCGGTTGAGGGCCAGGTTCATCAACTCGGTGTAGGTGTAGCGCTCGGTCGCCCCGAGGCGTCCTGTCATCTCCCGGACCTTGTCGTAGACGACGATGGTGTCGTAGAGGGAGTAGCCCATGATCGTCAGGAAGGCGACCACGGTCGCCGGCGTCACCTCGGCACCGAGGAGTGAGTAGACGCCGACGCTGATGACGATGTCGTGGGCGACCGCAGCGAGTGCCCCGGCCGCCATCTTCCACTCGAGTCGGGCGCTGATGTACAGGGCGACGACCAGGAAGAACACGACGAGTGCGCGCACCGCCTTGTCGGTGACCTCGTCGCCCCAGGTGGGGCCAACCTGTTCGAAGGCCTCGACCCGTCCCAGTTCGGTCGAGAGGACGTCGCGGATCTCTGCGGCCCGGACCGGTTCGTCTATGTCGGAACGGATCCGGATGATCTCCCCGTCGACCATCTGGATGCGTGCACCATCTGCGTCGAAGCGGCTGAGGATGCTGCGGGCGTCGGACACCGACGCATCCGGGGCCACCACCTCGTATGCGGTGCCGCCGACGAAGTCGATGCCGAGCTCGAGGCCGCGCAGGCCGAACGACCCGAGGCTCACCAGGAGTGCGGCCCCTGAGGCCAGGGCCGCGACGCGCCACCAGCGGGGGAAGTCGACCACCGTCTCGCCGGCGTAGAGGCCCCGGAGCACGGCGATCACGGGGTGCCCGCCATCGCTTCGGGCCCGGGCACCGCTCCGGATGCAGGCAGGCCGAACAGGCCCGGCCGTCGGGCGAACCAGGTGGTCCGGGAAAGCACCCTGACCATCGGTCCCATGAAGAAGTAGGTCGCCACCAGGTCCAGGATCGTGGCCAGGCCGAGGTAGAAGGCGAAGCCCCGGACGGCACCGACCGTGAGCCACCAGAGCAGGGCCGCTCCGATGAGCGACGCCGTATCGGCCTTCACGATCGTGGAGAAGGCGATCGGGAAGGCGCGGTCCACGGTCGAACGGGCGGTGCGGCCGTCCCGGATGTCCTCCTTGAGGTGTTCGAAGTACACGACGTTGGAGTCGACGGACACGCCTACGGCGACGATGATCCCGGTGACGCCGGCGAGCGTGAGCGCCAGGCCGGACTGGGTGCCGAGGTGGGCCACGATCGACCAGAGAAGCGAGCCTGAGACCACCAGGCTGACGAGTGCGACGAGGCCGAGCAGTCGGTAGTACCCGATGATGAACAGGGCGACCAGGGCGAGGCCCACGAGGCCGGCCACGATGCCCGCATCGAGCGAGTCCTGGCCGATGGTCGCGGACACGACCCGGGTGTTCTCGGCGACGAGTTCGACCGGGAGGGAGCCGTAGCGCAGCGCCAGGGCGACGTCCTCGGCATCCTGCTTCTCGAACGAACCGGAGATGACGATTCGGTCCCGCTCGAATCCCTCAGCGCGGATCTGCGGGGCGGTTATGACCTCGCCGTCGAGGACGATGGCGATCACGCCGTTGCTGTACCCCTGCAGCACCGGGCACGACTCGCCTCCCCGGAAGCACCGGGCGGCCGCAGCATTGAAGGCGTCGATCCCGGTGGCGCCCTTCTTGAGGGTGATGCCGACCTGCCACCGGAACTCGATGAAGTCGGCGTCGGCGTCCTCGAGGGCGTCGCCGGTCAGGACCGTGGGGCCCAACACGTAGCGGCGGCCCACGGTGCTCCCCGTGCCGGATCCGCCGAGTATCACGAAGTCCTCGGCGTGGTCGGCCTCGGGGCTTGTCACGCCGTCGTCGCCGGTGGCGGGCCGTACGATGCCGCTGCGCACCAGGTTGCACGAGGCGAACGGCTCGGCTGTCATGTTGCCGCTTCCCTCTGATCCGCGTGTGCCGGGGATGGCTGCCGGCAGGACCTCACAGACGGGACGGAAACGCAGTTCGGCCGTGGTGCCGACCAACTCGAGTGCCCGTTCCTGGTCGTCGACGCCGGGCAGTGAGACCATCACGCCGTCGACGGTGCGGGAGATCTCGGGTTCGGCCACACCGAGGGCGTCGACGCGGTTGCGGATGATCTCGACCGACTGGTCGAGCATCTCCTCGGTGGCCGGTTCCGTGGCGGTCAGGCGCACCGACACGCCGCCCTGGAGGTCGAGGCCCAGCAACGGCTGGTTGCCCCAGAGCAGCGTCAGGGCCGCTGCGGCGACCGATATGACGAGGATGCCGACGAGCAGGATTACCTGACGGCGGAACATGGGAATGGGTGGGATCGGGGAGGCATCGGGTCCGCGACCCGGGTCAGTTCCCGATCGGGCTCTCCGGCTCGTCGGGCTCGTCGGACACGCCCCCGTCGAAGAGGCGGTCCACGGTCCCCTTGAGCACCTTCAGTTCGAGGCCCTTGGCGACCTCCAGCCACATGACCTCGCCCTCGACCTCGGAGACGACGCCGAAGATCCCGGCGCTGGTCACGACCTGGTCGCCGGCGGCGATCGACTCCACCAGGGCGCGGTGTTCCTTGGCGCGCTTCTGCTGTGGTCGGATCATGACCATGTACAGCACGCCGAACATGAGGATGATGGGAAGAAAACTCATGGCTAATGCAATCCCTTGGTGGATCTAACGGCGGACCGGGAAAGCCTAGGCGGCGGAACCCGCTCCCGGACCTCAGCCCCAGACGGTGAGGGTCTCTGCCCGGAATGCCTCGAAGCGGCCCTCGCCGATCGAGGTCCGGAGGCGTTCGACGAAGTCGAAAAGCCAGGCGAGGTTGTGGAGCGTCAGGAGGCGACGGCCGGTCGGCTCGTCGGTGAGCAGAAGGTGGCGCAGGTAGGCGCGGCTCCAGGCCGCCGCCGGGCTCGAGGGGAATCCCGGGTCCAGCGGTGCATCGTCGGTGGCGAAGCGGGCGTTGCGTAGGTTGATTCGCCCGGCCGAGGTGAGAATCGTGCCGTGGCGGGCATGGCGGGTGGGGAGCACGCAGTCGAACATGTCGATGCCCCGGGCGACGACCTCGACGAGGCCGGCCGGGTCGCCGAGTCCCATGAAGTAGCGGGGCTGGTCGGTGGGCAGGTGGTCGACGGCCCTCGAGAGCGGTTCGAGCATCTCCTCGCGGGTCTCTCCCACGCTCAGTCCTCCCACTGCATAGCCGTCGAACCCCACCTCGACCGTCCGTTGGGCGCTCTCGGCCCGAAGTGCCCCGTCGACGCCACCCTGCACGATGCCGAACTGGCACTGCCGGCCCGACGCGTCCGGGTGCTCCAGGAAGGCGCGTCGTCCTCGTTCCGCCCAGGCGGCGGTCCGCTCGACCGCTTCGCTGAGGACCCGGTCGGGTGCCGGGAGCGCCGGACACACGTCGAGGACCATCTGGATGTCGGCCCCGAGGTCCGCCTGCACCTCTGCGGCGCCCTCCGGTGTGAGGCGGTGGGTGCTGCCGTCGTAGGTCGACCGGAAGACCGCCCCGTCGTCGTCGACCTTCGGCTGCAGGGAGAAGATCTGGTAGCCGCCGGAATCCGTGAGGGTGAGGCCGTCCCATGCGGCGAAGGCACCGAGGCCACCGAGGTCCCGGATGACGTCGGCGCCGGGCCGCAGCATCAGGTGGTAGGTGTTGGCGAGCACCACCTCGGCGCCCAGGTCGGCCAGGTCGGTCGAGGAGAGGTGCCGCACGGCACCACGTGTCCCCACGGGCATGAAGCAGGGGGTCCGGAAGGAGCCGCCGGGCGTCGTCACCGATCCGGCACGGGCGGCGCCATCGACGGCCTCCGGGAGGAAGTCGGATCTCACGTTGCACCTTCGCTGTTGCCGGGAGCCACCAGCATGGCGTCACCGAAGGAGAGGAACCGGTATCCCTCGGCCAGTGCTGTCGCATACAGGTCCCGCCAGCCGGGGCCGACGAAGGCGTCGAGCATCACCAGGAGGGTCGAACCCGGCAGGTGGAAGTTGGTGAGCAGGAGGTCGACGATGGCGAACTCGAACGGTCGGCGGATGAACAGTTCGGTGCGACCGGCGATGTCGCCCCGTGCCGCCGACTCGAGCGCACGAACCGTCGTCGTTCCGACGGCGATGACCCGTTCGGCGTTCCGGCAGGCGTCCAGGGTCGCATCGGGTACGTCGTAGGCCTCGCCGTGCATCCGGTGGTCGTCGAGGTCGTCGACGGCGATGGGTCGGAACGTGTCGAGGCCGACCACCAACTCGAGGCGTTCGATCCCCGCCCCCGCCGCCCGGCACGCATCGAGGATGCCGTCGGTGAGGTGGAGGCCGGCGGTCGGGGCCGCTGCCGAGGCGGGCCTGTTCGCGTAGACGGTCTGGTAGCGGTCGGGGTCGTCGAGCACGGTCGAGAGGTAGGGCGGCAGGGGCATCTCTCCATATCGGTCCAGTGCTGCGGGCACGCCGTCGAGGGCGTCGAGCCGTACCAGCCGGCGGCCCTCCCCCAGGTCCTCGCCGACCGTGACCTCGAGGCCGGATTCGGGCTGTAGGACGGTACCGGGGGTGACCCGGCGGCTGGGCCTCACGAGGGCCTCCCAGGTCTCGCTGGTCGTGGTGCCGGCGAGTCGTTCGACCAGCAGCACCTCGACCGCTCCCCCGGTTGCCCTGGTGAGGTGGAGGCGGGCGGGAAGCACCCGGGTGTCGTTGATCACGATCACGTCGCCTGGTCCGACCAGTGCCGGCAGGTCGTAGACCGTCTGGTGGTGGATGCCGTCGCCGATGTCGACGAGGAGCCGGGCCGAGGGGCGATCGTCGAGCGGCACCTGGGCGATCGACGCCTCCGGCAGGTCGTAGGCGAAGTCTGCCGGTCGCACGGCGGCCGATCCTAGGACGCGGCGGTACAGCGGCGGTCAGTCGCCGAAGAGGGCGTTGCCCCGTCCGTCGGATGGCACCGGGAGGCCGAGGTGGCCGAAGGCCGCAGGCGTGGCGACGCGCCCCTTGGGGGTGCGCATCAGCAGGCCCTGTTGGATCAGGAACGGCTCGTAGACGTCTTCGACGGTGTCCTCCGGCTCGCCGATGCTGATGGCGAGCGTCTTGAGTCCGACGGGTCCGCCACCGAACATCTCGCAGAGCGAGGCCAGGATCGCCCGGGTGGGCTTGTCGAGGCCGAGCTCGTCCACGGCGAAGAAGGTGAGGCCGTCGCGGGCGGTGTCGCCACCGATGCACCCGCCGGTCTCGGGGCGTTCGACCTGGGCGAAGTCGCGCACCTGGCGCAGCAGGCGGTTGGCGATGCGGGGTGTGCCACGCGAACGCCGGGCGATCTCGGTGGCACCCTCCTCGTCGAGGTCGACGTCGAGGATGCCTGCTGCCCGCCTCACGATCGTGCGCAGGTCGGAGGGCTGGTAGTAGTCGAGTCGGGCGGTCAGGCCGAAGCGGTCGCGCAGCGGGCCGGTGATGAGGCCGGTGCGCGTGGTGGCACCGACGAGGGTGAAGCGTGGCAGTTCGAGCCGGATCGAACGGGCCGCCGGCCCCTTCCCCAGGACGATGTCGAGCTCGTAGTCCTCCATGGCCGGGTAGAGGATCTCCTCGACGGCCCGGGCCAGGCCGTGGATCTCGTCGATGAACAGGACGTCGCCCACTTCGAGCTTGGTGAGGATCGCCGCCAGGTCGCCGGCCCGTTCGAGCGCCGGACCGGAGGTCACGTGGAGTTCGGCGCCCATCTCGGCGGCGACGATGTGCGCCAGCGTGGTCTTGCCGAGGCCGGGGGGTCCGCCGAAGAGGAAGTGGTCGGCCGCCTGGCCCCGTTGGCGGGCCGCTTCGAGCATCACCCGCAGGTGGCCCTTGAGTTCCTCCTGGCCGACGAACTCGTCGAGGTTCCGGGGCCGGAGCCCGACCTCGGCCTCGACCTCTTCGGGCTCGGCCTCCGGGGACAGCAGTTCGTCGCGTGCCACGGCGCTAGGTCCTGGCCAGGCGCCGCAGCGCCTCGCGCAGGAGGTCGGCGGGATCGTCGCCGGCCAGGTCGGCCAGCACCGTGCGGACCTCGTCCGGGGAGTAGCCCAGGCCCCCCAGCGCCCCCTGCACCTCGGCCAGCGCCGATCGGGAGCCTCCGCCGCCCTCGGAACCGTCGGGCACGACGTCGACCGGCAGGTCGAGGGTGCCCTTGAGGTCGACCAGGAGCCGGGCCGCGGTCTTCCTGCCGATGCCGGGGACGAGGCACAGTGCAGCGATGTCGTCGATGGCGACGACGCGCGCCAGCTCGTCGGGTCCGTGGACGCCCAGCACTGCCAGCGCCAGCGCCGGTCCGACCCCGTGTGCTGAGAGGAGGGCCTCGAAGCAGGCCCGCTCCGGGCGCTCGAGGAAGCCGTAGAGGGCCTGGTCGGCCTCGCGGATGTGATGGTGGATGTGGACGAAGACCTCGTCGCCGGACGCCTCGCCCAGGCGGTAGGCGGTGGTGGGGGTGACGGTGATGCGGTAGCCGACGCCGGCGACCTCGAGCAGCACCAGGCCGTCCTCGCCGCACTCGAGCAGGTGGCCGCGCAGTGATCCGATCATGTCGACCCTCTGTCGGCCACGGCGTCCGCCATGGGTGCGGTGGCCAGGTGGCAGAGGGCGACGGCGACGGCATCGGCGGCATCGACGGGCCGCAGTGCCTGCTCGATGTCGAGTTGGGCCCGGACCATCTGCTCCATCTGTGCCTTGTCGGCGCCACCCCAGCCGACCACCGCCGACTTCACCTCGTTGGGCGAGTACAGGGCGACCCGGCATCCCGACGCTGCCGCCTCGGCCATCACGACGCCGGCCGCCTGGCCGACCTGCATCGCCGTGCGCACGTTGACCTGGAACAGCACCCGCTCGATGGCGACGGCGTCCGGCCGGTAGTCGTGGAGCAGGCCACGGATCTCGGCCTGGAGTTCGGCGAGGCGGATGGGGAGCTCGGCGTCGGGGTCGGTCCGGAGGACGCCGGCGGCGACGGCACGGGTACGGCGGGGCGACAGGCGCTCGACGACGCCGTAACCGCAGCGGGTGAGTCCGGGATCGATCCCCAGAACGAACATATGTACGACTCTAGCAGTGCAGGTCGCACGCCGGGGGACCGCTGCCTCCGACGGGGATCAGCCTTCGAGGGCTGCGAACAGCTCGTCGGGAATGTCGAAGTTGGCGTGGACGTCCTGGACGTCGTCGAGGTCGTCGATCAGGTCGATGACCCGCAGGACGGCCTTCGCCGCCTCGACCGTCTCGACAGCAACCGTCGAGGTGGCCACCATCGTGACGTCCGCCGAGTCGAAGGCGATGTCGGCCGCCTCGACCGCCGCCCGCACGGTCGGAAGGTCGGAGGCCTCACAGGTCAGCCGCCAGATCCCACCGTCGTCGACCAGGTCCTCGGCCCCGGCGTCGAGGGCCGCCAGCATGATCTCGTCCTCGTCGGTCGATCCCGGCAGCAGGACGACCCCCTTGCGCTCGAACTGCCATGCCACCGAGCCCGGCTCGGCGAGGGAACCACCGTTCTTGACGAGGACAGACCGCACGTCGGAGCTGGTGCGGTTGCGGTTGTCGGTGAGGGTCTCGACGTAGAGCGCCACCCCGTGGGGCGCATAGCCCTCGTAGGTGACCGACTCGTAGACCACGCCCTCGAGCTCGCCGGTCCCCCGCTTGACCGCCCGTTCGATGGTGTCGAGCGGGACCGAGGCATCGCGGGCCTTCTGGAACATGGTCCGCAGGGTCGGGTTTGCGTCCTGGTCGCCTCCGCCCTGACGCGCTGCGGTCTCGACCTGCTTGATCAGCTTGGCGAAGAGCTTGCCTCGTCTGGCGTCGGCGGCACCCTTCTTGTGCTTGATCGTCGCCCACTTGGAATGACCGGACACGGCGTCGCTGCTCCTCTGGGCTCAGGTGGCGTCGGAGGCGAACGCCGCCCCGAGGAACCGTCGGTGGATGCGGACGTCGCCTGCGAGCTCGGGGTGGAACGATGCCACGAGGACGTTGCCCTGCCGGCACAGCACCGGCCGCCCCTCGACCTCGGCGAGCACCTCGACATCCGGGCCGATCCGTTCGACCACGGGCGAGCGGATGAAGACCCCGTGGAACGCGTCGTCGAAGCCCTCGACCGCCAGTTCGGTTTCGAACGAGTCGACCTGGCGGCCATAGCCGTTGCGTCGGACGTCGAGGTCGATGGCGCCCATGGACCGTTGGTCGGAGCGACCGTCCAGCACCTCGACGGCCAGGAGGATCATCCCGGCGCAGGTTCCGAAGACGGGCATTCCGTCGGCCAGCCGACCAGCGAGCGGTTCGCGCAGTTCGGCGATGTCGAGCAGCATCGACATGGTCGTGGACTCGCCTCCGGGCATCACCAGGGCGTCGACCTCGGCGAGTTCATGGGCCCGGCGGACCTCGATCGGTGTCGCCCCCGCCTCGCCGAGCATTGCGGCGTGACTGGCGAACGCCCCCTGGAGCGCCAGGACGCCGACCTTCATTTCCGGGTTACCAGCCCCGGTCGGCCAGGCGGGTCTCGAGCGCGTCGATCTCGAGTCCGGGCATGGCGTCACCGAGGCCGCGGCTGACCTTGGCCAACAGGGTCGGGTCGGCGAAGCTGGTCGTGGCCTCGACGATGGCACGGGCCCGAGGGGCAGGGTCATCGCTCTTGAAGATGCCGGAGCCGACGAAGACCGCCTCGGCTCCGAGTTGCATGACGAGCGAGGCATCGGCCGGGGTGGCGATGCCGCCTGCGCAGAACATGGGCACCGGCAGCCGGCCGGTGTCGGCAACCTCCTGAACGAGGGGCAGCGGCGACTGCAGGCGCTTGGCCCAGTCGAACAGTTCGGCGGAATCGGCCTGGGTGATCCGGCGCAGGTCGCCGAGGATCGACCGCAGGTGCCGGACCGCTTCGACGATGTTGCCGGTGCCGGCCTCGCCCTTCGAGCGGATGAGGCAGGCTCCTTCTGAAATGCGGCGGAGCGCCTCGCCCAGGTTGGTGGCGCCGCAGACGAAAGGAACGGTGAAGGCCCACTTGTCGATGTGGTGGGCCTCGTCGGCCGGGGTGAGCACCTCGCTCTCGTCGACGTAGTCGACGCCGAGGGACTCGAGGATCTGGGCCTCGGCGAAGTGGCCGATGCGGGCCTTGGCCATGACCGGGATGGTGACGGCCTCCTTGATCGCCTCGATCATCTCCGGGTCGGACATGCGGGCCACGCCGCCGTCGCGTCGGATGTCCGAGGGGACCCGCTCGAGGGCCATCACGGCCGTTGCTCCGGCGTCCTCGGCGATGCGTGCCTGCCCGGCGTCGACGACATCCATGATGACGCCGCCCTTGAGCATCTCGGCGAGCCCGCGCTTGACCAGTTGTGTTCCCGTGGAACGGTTCGTTTCGCTCATGCCGGCGAGTCTACGGCTGCGCCCGGCGGGCCGTCGCCGCGGAAGCAGGGCTTCAGCCGACCAGTTCGCGGGCCTTCAGGACGTCGAGGATCTCGCCCTCGCCGAGGCGCGTCATGAGCACCCAGGTGGACCCCTGGTCGAGGTACAGGCGTGCGCCGGTGTCGTCGTCGAGGATCGCCCACCCGTCGGCGATGAACTGCCGGCTCCAGACGATGCCGGTGACGGTTCCGTCGCGGAACAGCCAGCCGTCGCCCGATCCGGTGCTCAACAACTGTGGGGAGGTCTGGTCGGCATCGGACTGCCGGTAGCCGACCGTGAGCTTGAGCACGTTGTCGGCCGCCAGCGGTGCTCCGTTCGCGTCGAGGTGGGGCAGCCCGTCCTGGTACCGGATCCACTGCTCGGAACCGGCATCCCAGATGAAGGCCACGTCGCGGTTCGCCGTCGTCCAACGGACGCCCGCGGCCTGTATCGCCGATTCGGCGGGTGGCCCGTAGGAGAAGACCGGTCCCGGTGGAAGGGCCGCATCGTCCAACGAGGCGAGGACGCCCGACGGATCTACGACACCGTTGTAGGGGGCCTTCCTGGTGTCGTCGCGGCGGAAGTGCTCCTGCCCCCTTCCCGTCGTGGACCTGGCCTGCAGCAGGCCGAGGCGTTCCGCTCCGTCGACCTCTGCGGCGACCCCGGCGTTGCTTCCCCAGTAGACGAACATGGGGCGGTCGAGGTTGGCCACCAGGTCGATGTCGCTCGACCGGGCCGAGCGGACCGGGCGGATCGCCTCCGGGAGTTCGCTGTGGAAGACGGCGGCGAATCGGGTCACGAAGTTCTCGACCATCAACTCATAGACGATGTCGGCGGCCTCCAGGCCGACCTGCGGTAGGGAACGCCAATCGTTGTTGCCGACCTTGACGACCAGTGCCGGGCGCTCCGGCAGCCCGTCCGGTGCCGGCTCGCCGGTCAACGGCATCGTCAGGCCGTCCCAGGGTGCCTCCGTGGTGGTCGTCGTGGTTCCGTCGACCACCGCTTCGGTGTCGCCGATCTCGGTCCTGACGGTGGGCGACGTGACGATGTCCTCTGTCGTGCTCGACACGGCAACCGGCTCGTCGACCTCGGAGGGCGCCTGGCCATCCGGGGCCGACGTCGTCGAGGTCGCCCCTGTGGCAAGCGTCGTCGGGGCCGTGGACGGGACCACCGTCGTCGATGGCACGCCGCTCAACCCTCCTTCTTCGCCTTCCCCGCCGCCGCAGGCTGTCGCTGCCAGGATCAGGAG